>Ga0102591_1000415_pt1 | contig 85135 bp, 67 predicted proteins | sample AraplaCol_mCL_r2_2_FD_76860 | JGI IMG/M metagenome (GOLD analysis project Ga0102591, IMG submission 76860) | Arabidopsis root microbial communities from North Carolina, USA - plate scrape MF_Col_mCL_r2 (SPADES assembly) (version 2) | ecosystem: Host-associated > Plants > Roots > Endosphere... | reverse complement strand
GCCGACTTGCGTCCCTTCCAGATCAACGCCGCTTCGGTGGCCGACTGGCATTCGCGCACGGTTCTGACACCGTGTCTGCGAGCGATCTCCACGATGCTTTTCAGCATATCGTCCATTTCCGCTTCCGATCCCTCGACCTCAACGATCAAGAGCGCGCCGACATCGAGCGGATAGCCGGCATGGGCGAAGGCTTCGCAGATCTCGATCGCCGGCTTGTCCATGAATTCGATGGCGACGGGGATGATGCCAGCGGCGATGACATCGGCGACACAGCGGCCGGCCTCTTCCGAGCTTTCGAAACCGAACAGCACAGGACGGGCGCCCTCCGGCTTGGCGATCAAGCGCACCGTCGCTTCCGTGACGATGCCGAGCTGGCCCTCGTGGCCACAGACCAGGCCGAGCAGATCGTAGCCTGCGGCATCGAGCGCCTTGCCGCCGAGTTCGATGACTGTGCCATCGGTCAGCACCATCTTGACGCCGAGCAGGTTGTTGGTCGTGACACCGTATTTCAGACAGTGCGCACCACCGGAATTCATGCCGATATTGCCGCCAATCGTGCAGGCAAGCTGCGAGCTCGGATCAGGCGCATAGAAGAAACCGTCCGCCGAGACGGCTTCGGAGATATTGAGATTGGTCACACCTGCCTGAACGACAGCGCAGCGGTTGGCGAAATCGACTTCAAGGATGCGGTTCATCTTCGACAGGCCGAGCACGACGGCATCTTCCTGCGGGATGGCGCCGCCCGAGAGCGAGGTGCCGGCGCCGCGCGGGACGACCGGAATGCCATAGCGATGACAGTATTTCATCACGGCCGCCACTTCCGCGGTCGAACGCGGCAAGGCAACGGCGAGCGGCAGGCGGCGATAGGAGACGAATGCATCCGTCTCGAAAGGCACGAGTTCGCGCGCTTCGTGGATCAGGCATTCCCGCGGCAGGAGATCGACGAGATCGGCAACGATTTCCTTGCGGCGCGCCAGAACGTCAGGACGCGGAGCGAGGAACGAAATGGCGTCGGACATGGCGTTCTCCCTCGGCCAACATGACGGAAACCGGTGACAAATCCTCCCTGCAACCGGTTCTTTCGGCTTAGCACTTTCCCGATACCGGCGCAAATGTTAAGCACTTATGCCAAAAGGGAAAAAGTTATAAAAGCTTATGACCAATCTGGGTGATCTCGAAATCTTTGCCAAGGTCGTTTCAACCGGTAGCATGTCGCTCGCCGGCCGCGCGCTCGGCTTTTCCCCTGCTGTCGTTTCCAAGCGCATCAAGCGGCTGGAAGACCGGCTGGGCACACGGCTTTTGCAACGTACGACGCGACAGATTTCGCTGACTGAAGCCGGCCAGGGTTTCTACGACCGCGTCCTCGGCATTCTGGCGGGGCTGGAGGAAGCAGAATTCTATATATCCGGCCGCTCGGCGCAGATGCACGGCACGCTGAAAATTTCCGCCCCCACTTCCTTCGGCCGCATGCATATCGCGCCGTATCTGAAAGCCTTCATGGAGGCGCATCCGGAGCTGGCGATCAATCTGGTGCTGACCGATGAATTCAGCGACATCGTCGGCGGCGGCTTCGATCTCGCCATCCGGATCGCGGAACTCACCGATTCCAGTCTCGTGGCGCGGCGGCTGGCCCCTGTGCGCCGCGTGCTCTGCGCCTCGCCCGACTACATCGCCGCTCATGGCATGCCCAAACATATCGAAGAGCTGAAGCAGCACCGCTGCCTGCCCGCCCATAACAATGACGTCTGGCGGCTGGATGGGCCGGACGGCGCCTTCAGCCTGCGGCCCGAGGGCATGCTGATCACCAATTCCAGCGAAGTAATCCGCGAAACTGTCATTGCCGGGCTCGGCATTGCGCTGCGCTCCACATGGGATATCGGCGAAGAGCTGAAAAACGGCAAGCTCATACAGGTGCTGCCGGCCTACGAGGGCTCGCACAATGTGACCCTCTCCGCGGTCTATCCGAGCCGTCAGTTTTTGCCGGCCAAGGTTCGGTTGTTCATCGATTTTCTGGCCGAGCTTTACGGTCCGGTCCCCTATTGGGAGCGCTGAAGCGGGCGACTATTGTGCCAGCCCCTCGATGACGAGATCGAGAAGCGCCCTCAGCCGCGCCAGCCGCTTCATATCGCGGTGATAACCAACCCAGGTATCGCGACCTGGCGGCGGCTCGCCGAGATCGACACGTTCGATGGCCGAAATGGCATCGCCAAGCGGGCGCGGCAGGACGGCAAGACCGGCGCCTCTGGCGCAGAGCGTCGCCTGCACGTCGCGGTTATTGCTGCGCATGGCGATATCCGCCTTTGGCAACTGCCGCTGCAACCAGCCGACATCGGGCATGCCGCCGAAGGCCTCGTCCATTGTGACGAGCCGGGCGCCTTTACCATCGCCCGCCTCAGGATGCGGCAGACCGCGGCGGATATAGAGACCATAATCGATATGCAGCAGCTTGCGGGACATGACCTCGGCCTCGGTGAAAGGCGCAATCCGGAAGACGATATCGGCTTCCCGGCGTGAGAGGCTGAGAAGCCGGCTGTCAGTCAGCAGTTCGATGACGACCTTGGGATAGGCAGCAGAGAACTCGGCAAGCACCGGTGAAAGAACATGGGCGCCGAACCAGTCCGACGAGGAAAGCCGCAGCAAGCCGTCGAGCTGCCTGCTCTGGCCGGCGAGCTCGCGCTCCAGCCCGAGTGCTTCCTCTTCCATGCGCTCGGCATGGGCGAAGACAGTCGTGCCTTCATCGGTCAGGACAAAACCGTCGGCTGTGCGCTGGAAGAGCGTCTGGCCAAGCGAGGTCTCAAGCGCTCGGAGACGGCGACCCATGGTGGGCTGCGTCAGCCCGAGGCTGCGCGCCGCGGCACCGAGTGTTCCGAGGCGTGCGATTGCGAGGAAAAGTTTGAGATCGCTCCATTCCAACAGCCTAGCCTCAAACAAAATTGCATGATTTTCATTCAGTATCTTTCATTTTCATTCATAATTCAATGAGGCATTCTGCGTCCAACAAACCAAGGAGAGTTCCATGAGCACGATGAAAGCCGCGCTTATCGAGGCGCAGAATTCAGAATTCAAGATTGCCGATATCGCAAGGCCATCGCCCCAGGCCAGCCAGATCCTCGTCCGCATCAAGGCGGCCGCACTCAATCCGCTGGATCTGAAGATCCGGGCCGGCGAGGCCGCGCATGCCCGTCACCCCCTGCCCGCCATCCTCGGCATCGATATGGCAGGTATCGTGGAAACGGTCGGCCCAGGCGTCGAAGGCTTTCGCCCTGGTGACGAAGTCTATGGCATGACCGGTGGTGTCGGCGGCCTGCAGGGATCGCTTGCCGAATTTGCGGCCGTCGATGCCGATCTCGTGGCCCTCAAGCCGCGCAATCTCTCCATGCGTGAGGCAGCGGCCTTGCCACTGATTGCAATTACCGCCTGGGAAGGCCTGGCGGAACGTACCCAGGTGAAAGCCGGACAAAAGGTGCTGGTCATCGGCGGTGGTGGCGGCGTCGGCCATATCGCCGTGCAGATGGCGGCTGCTGCCGGTGCCCAAGTCTTTGCCGTCGATGGCGGTTCGAAGGCCGAATATATCCGCAGCATCGGGGCAACGCCGATCGACCATGCCAAGGAGACTACGGAAGATTATGTTGCCCGGTACACCGACGGAAAAGGCTTCGACATCGTCTATGACACGATCGGTGGCAAGGGGCTCGACGCCGCCTTCCAGGCTGTCGCCAAGTTCGGCCATGTCGTCACCAGCCTGGGCTGGGGCACGCATTCGCTGGCACCATTGTCGTTCAAGGGCGCGACCTATTCCGGCGTGTTCACGCTGGCACCGCTGCTGACGGGTGAAGATCGCGCCCATCATGGTGAGATCCTGAAGCAAGTCGCATCACGCGTGGAAGCTGGCTCGCTGATGCCGAATCTCGACCGGCGGCAATTTGCGCTTGGAGACGTGGACGAAGCCTACCGGCTGCTCGAAAGCCGGCAGGCTGAAGGCAAGGTGGTCGTCGACATCTGACGACCACCGCAATTCCGGACGCAAAATCGCGATGCGCTTTTGCTGGATTGCTAGCCTGTTTTTGACGCAATTCCGGACGCAAAACCACGATGCACTTTTGCTGGAATTGCTCTAGCGCGCCAGATCGAGATAGGCACTCGCAACCATCGCATCGATATCCGCCGGAACCGGCACGATGCAGGATTCGGCGCCGACACCACGCTTTGCGACCCGCTCCAGGCAGCGGGCCTGCAGGGTGAAGCCGAGGTCCATGGATTCCACGGAATTGCCAAGCGGACGCGGGCCGGCCAGGTTGGCCATATGGCCGCCACCGAGAACGTGGAATGAGCGGCCGTCCTTGAGATGGAAGGTCTCGATAAAATCGGCGTCGTAGCGATCGATATCAACGACATCGGGATGGCTGCGGAAGGCGGCCACATCGATCTCATGCGGGAAATGTCCGCCATTCATGAGGATTGCACCGTCCTTGATCAGCGCCAGATCGGCTGCTGTGACGATACCGGGGAAACCGGTAACGGTGGCGATCACGTCGGCCGAGCGGATCGCCTGTTCGCGGAGCGGCGTGATGAAACCGTCGAGATGCGCCTCGAGGCTGGTGACGGGATCGATATCGACGACGCTAACCGTCGAGAAGGCATTGCGGAAGGCAGTTGCCGTGCCCTTGCCGCAGGCGCCGTAACCGAAGACGGTCACGCGTTTGCCATTGGTGGAGCGGTTGGTGAAGCGCATGTAGCTTTCGAACAGGCTCTGGCCGACGGCGTGCTTATTTTCTGCGAATTGCTTGATCGGGCTATCATTGATGACGAGGATCGGCATGGCGAGCCTTTCGCGCATCGGCAGCAGGCGGGTTCGGCCGGATGTCGTTTCTTCGGTGCCGCCGAGCAGATTGGCATAGGACTTGTCGGCGGCAATGGCGAAAAGATCGCCGCCATTGTCCAGCAGGAGATCGGGCTTCTCGGCAACCACGGCTTCAAGGCTCTCGTGGTGAGCGACAGGATCGGTCGTCTGGGTCGCGAAGACGGTGATGCCTTGCGCGCGCAGGAATTCCACGGTTGCAGGCTGCGTACTATTCAGATTGCCGGTGCAGATCAGGCGCGCCCCTCCGGCCCGCAGTGTCGTCAGGAGAGCGACGGTCTTCGGCTCCAGATGGATGCCGGTGCCGATCGAAAGACCGGCAAAGGGGAGCGTCCTTTCGAATTCCGCAGCCGTTGCCTTCAGCAGGCGGCAGCTATTGCCGATCCAGTCTATGCGTGTCGCAGATTTTTCCATCTCATGCCCTTTCGTTCCCTCTGTTCTAGCGAGGCAAAGATAGGGCGGGCATGGAGATATTTCTGATGAAAGGGTAGAAAAACTGCCCTTTCAGGACGCCCCGCCTGAGCCCAGCAGCCAGTTTCGGAGTGCCGCAATGGCCGGCCGTTTCGCGTCTGATGTCCGGCAGCAGAGGCTGTAGCCTGCCGGCCGCCGGATGAAGCCGTAAGGGGCGACCAGGATGCCGCGGTCGAGATCGTCTTCGATCGAGGCCTTCGGCGCCAGCGCAATGCCGAGGCCGGCCCGGGCGGCGCCAACAGCCAGAAGAATATCTTCAAATTCCCGAAGACGGGAAAAGGCAACCGGCGGCGTGCCGCTTTCCGCAAACCATTCCGTCCAGAGTTTCGGCGCGCTGCGGCTGACGAGGATGTTGGATTGCGCCAAGGCCGCGACATCGTCTGCAAGTCTTGCGGCAATTGCAGGTGTTGCAACCGGGCCGAATTCATCCTCCATGAAGCGTGTCTCGGTGATACCGGCAGAGGATCTGATCTCGCCGCCCATGATCACGGCATCGAAATCCGGATGTTGCGACAAGGGTTCGACCACCGTCATCGGCACAATATCGATCTCGATATCGCCAAGGCTTGCCTGCATGTCGCCCACCCGCGGCATCAGCCACCAGATGGCGAAAGCCGAGGGCACGCCGAGACGGATGCGCTGGTTGCCCGCCTCCTCGAACGCATCGGCAGCGCGCCTCAAGATGGTAAAGGCGGTTCCCGCTGCCTCGGCAAAGGCACGCGCCTTTTCGGTCGGAATCAGTCTGCGGCCGTCGCGCACGAAGAGCTTGCTGCCGAGATGATCTTCCAGCGTCGATATCTGCTGACGCACGGCGCCGCGCACCACACCCAGCTCTTCGGCCGCCTTCAGAATGCTGCCGTGGCGACAAACGGCTTCAAAGGCGCGGATCGCATTGAGGGGCGGAAGTCGCATGGTTACCACACTTCGAAAAATACCGTGGAACAAATGGGCGCGGCATTGATTGGGATGCCGGACAGGCCCATATTGTACAGCTGTGCAAGACGACGCATTCGGGACAGAAAATGGCGGAATTTCCAAACCTGCCCGGCTTCGATTTTTTCTATGTAAGATGAAATAAATCGCGTCCCGGTTCGTTTTGCACGTATGGATCGCGCAAGCTTTTCATACCATGCTAATATAATAACGACTCAGCTCGACGATCTAAAGGTGACCCGACAATTGACTCTTCTTGCCCGCCTGGCTTCCGATGTGCAACTCATGTTTCGGCGTCCGCCGCGACAGCAGTATGCTGCACTCTGTTACCGGGTCAAGAAGAAGACCGGCAATCTCGAAGTTCTGCTGATGACCAGCCGCGACACCGGTCGCTGGGTAATCCCCAAGGGCTGGCCGATGGCGCGTAAATGCGCCTATGAGGTGGCAGCCCAGGAAGCCTTCGAGGAGGCTGGCGTGCACGGCACGGTGGAGATGGAATCCCTCGGTTATTATACGTACCGCAAGGTTCTGCGCGACGGCCTGAAAGTGACCTGCAAGGTGCAGGTCTATGCTCTCGAAACGACGAACGTGGCGAAGAACTTCAAGGAAAAGGGCGAGCGCGTCGTCGAGTGGGTTTCCTGCGATGAAGCGGTGAAGCGCGTCCAGGAGCCCGAACTGCGCAATCTCTTTCTCGCCTTCAAGCAGCGCATGACCGAGCGCCTTTCCAACGGCACATCGAAACAAATTCCGGCAGAATAAGTCTTGCCATCTTGTGCGGCTAGAAAAGGCAGCGCAAAAGCAGGACTTGGCCAGGAAACAGAATGCCGCAACGCAACCCCGTCCTTACGAAACGCACGCTTGATAAGGATCTCGACAAGGTTACCCATGTCGAGGATGCGACCAAATATGTCTCGCGACGGCTGGTGGCACCGGGGCTTGGCCTGATCTTTCTCGGCCTGGCAATGCTTTTTGCCGGTGTCTATGTATTCGACAGGCCAGGCGCGGTGCTGGTAGTCGCGGCGGCAGCACTTGCCGCCTATATGGCGATGAATATCGGCGCCAACGACGTGACCAACAATGTGGGCGCCGCGGTCGGCGCACGCGCCATCACCATGAAACAGGCGCTCATCGTCGCCGCGATCTTCGAGGTACTGGGCGCGACGATTGCCGGCGGCGAAGTCGTCAAGACGATTTCCTCAAGTATCGTCGATACGGTGCAAGTGCCGCAAGCAATGCTCGGCTGGATCATGATGGCGGCGCTCACGGCTGCCGCACTCTGGATCAACCTCGCCACTTGGATGAATGCGCCGGTTTCGACGACGCATGCGATTGTCGGCGCGGTGATCGGAGCAGGCGTGGGAGCGGTCGGGTTAGAGCCGGTCAATTGGCGGGTGATGCTGGAAATCACCGCGAGCTGGGTGACATCGCCGCTGATTGGCGGGCTGATCGCTGCGGGGCTCCTTTATCTGGTCAAGACACTCATTGTCTATCGCGAGGACAAGATCGCCGCCGCCAGACAATGGGTGCCGGTCATGATCGCCGTGATGGCCGGCGGTTTCATGGCCTATATGGTGCTGCAGCTCGCGCCGCGGGAACGATATCCTTCACTGACGATCCTCCTGATCGGCATCGGGATCGGTCTTGTCAGTTGGCTGGCCGCTCGGCCGATCATCCAGCGGCAGGCAGAAAATCTCGAAAACCGCAACAGCTCGCTGCGCACACTGTTCCACTTTCCGCTGATCGGCTCGGCCGCCCTGCTTTCCTTCGCGCATGGCGCCAACGATGTCTCCAATGCGGTCGGCCCGCTTTCGGCGATCGTTCATTCGGCCGGTATTGCTGATAACAGCACGGTCGGCCATCCGCCACTCTGGGTGATGCTGATCGGCGCCCTTGGAATCTCGGTCGGCCTCCTGCTTTTCGGGCCGCGCCTCATCCGGCTCGTCGGCGAGGAGATCACCAAGCTCAATCCGACGCGCGCCTATTGCGTGGCGCTCTCGACCGCTTTCACCGTTATCGTCGCCTCATGGCTCGGCCTGCCTGTCAGTACGACCCATATCGCCGTCGGCTCGGTGTTCGGCGTCGGCTTTTTTCGCGAGTGGTACACGCGTCATTCGAAGCGACGTATCGAGTTCATACGCCGCAAGACCGAAAGCTTCGAGATCGACGAGCCGGAACCGAATGTCCATGAAGCCCGGCGGCGCTATCTGGTCCGCCGGTCGCATTTCATGACGATCATCGGGGCGTGGGTGATAACCGTGCCGGTTTCAGCCGCGCTTGCGGCGGTGATTTATTGGGCTATGTTCGCGCTCTTCATGTGAATCAGGGTCTTAAGATGCGCGCCAATTTCCGCATGCAGCGGCTTTTCATCGATGCTCCCTTGTCAAGAGATGCCGCCGTCGAGGCCACTTCGGAGCAGTTCAACTATCTCGCCAACGTGCTGCGTATGGAAGACGGCGCGGAAATCCTGCTCTTTAACGGCCGCGATGGGGAGTGGAAGGCGAGCCTCTCGTTCCCGACCCGCAAGCGTATCCTGCTGACGGCGATAGAAGAGACCCGGCCGCAGCCTGCTCCTGCCGATCTTCACTATCTCTTTGCGCCGCTGAAGGTCGGCCGCATGGATTATCTGGTGCAGAAGGCAGTGGAAATGGGAGCTGGCCTATTGCAGCCGGTCATGACCCAGCACGTGCAGGGCAAGATCACCAATCTCGACAAGATCCGCGCCAATGTCATCGAAGCGGCGGAACAGTGCGGCATTCTCGGCATTCCCGATGTAGCCGAGCCCATGCGCCTTGCCGACCTGCTCGACCGCTGGCCTTCGGACCGGCGCATCATCTATTGCGACGAGGGCGATGCCGGACAGAACCCGCTGCCGCTGCTTACCAGGGTGGCGGAAAGGAAGCTCGCGCTGCTGGTCGGCCCGGAAGGCGGCTTCTCGGAAGAGGAACGGACGCGGCTGCGCAGCCTCGATTTCGTGACCGCTATTCCGCTCGGGCCGCGCATCCTGCGCGCCGACACGGCGGCTGTCGCAGCAATGGCGGTGATACAGGCCGCCATCGGTGACTGGAATTGACTGCTGCATGCCGAATGCGCGGAAGTGCCGCTATTTTTTTGATGACTTGTTGAAACAATTTCACTTGCAACTTAGCTGGCTTGCGCACTAATCACCCTTCCAATTGCCCCGGCCCCGGCGCCTTCGAATACAGGTACTTTCATGGCTCGCGATACTACCGACCAGACGCCGATCTCTTCGGTTCAGGAGCTAACCGACTATCTCGCCGCCGGCAATAAGCCGAAGGAGCGTTTCCGCATCGGCACCGAGCATGAGAAGTTCGTCTTCTTCCGCAAGGACAACAGCCCGGTTCCCTATTTCGGCGAGGCCAGCATTTCGGCGCTCTTGAAGGGCTTACAGGCCAAGAGCGGCTGGGAGCCGATCCTTGACGGCGACAATATCATCGGCCTTGGCGAGCAGAGCGGCATGGGCGCCATCTCGATCGAGCCCGGCGGCCAGTTCGAACTCTCGGGCGCTCCGCTCGAAAACATCCACCAGACCTGCAAGGAATCCAACCAGCATCTGGCGCAGGTGCGCGAGATCGCCGAGCCGATGGGCATCGGGTTCCTCGGGATCGGCGGCAGCCCGACTTGGACCTATGCGGAAACCCCGCATATGCCAAAGTCTCGCTACGAGATCATGACCAGCTACATGCCTGAGGTCGGCACCCGCGGTCTCGACATGATGTACCGCACCTGCACGATCCAGGTGAATCTCGACTTCTCGTCGGAAGACGACATGCGCCGCAAGATGCGCGTGTCGATGAAGCTGCAGTCGCTGGCAACCGCGCTCTTCGCCTCTTCCCCCTTCACCGAAGGCAAGCCGAACGGTGCTCTTTCCTGGCGCGGCGATGTCTGGCGCGACGTGGACAACCAGCGCAGCGGCCTGCTCGACTTCACTTTCCGCGACGATTTCGGTTTCAAGGATTATGCCGAATGGGCGCTCGACGTGCCCATGTATTTCGTCATGCGCGACGGCCACTATCACCGGGCGACCCACGTCACGTTCCGCCAGTTCATGAACGGCGCGCTGAAGGGCGAAATCGCCGCGTACGAGCCGACGATGGGCGACTGGACGAACCATCTTTCGACGCTGTTCCCGGATGTACGCCTGAAGCGCTTCCTCGAAATGCGCGGCGCCGATGGCGGCCCGTGGCGGCGCATCTGTGCCCTGCCGGCCTTCTGGGTCGGCCTGCTCTATGATAACGCCGCGCTGCAGGCGGCCGACGAATTGACGAAGGACTGGGGCTTTGCGGAAGTGACTGCGCTGCGCAATGTGGTGCCGGACGAAGGCCTCAAAGCCACCTTCCGCGGCCATGCGCTGATCGAGACGGCGCGTGAGGTCGTCAATATTTCCCGGGCCGGTCTCAAGGCGCGCAACAGGCTCAACGGCGACGGCGTCGACGAGAGCATCTTCCTGGCGCCGCTCGACGAGGTTCTCGCCAAGAAGGCGACGCTCGCCGAGGACCTGCTGGCGCTCTATCACGGCCGCTGGAATGGCTCTGTCGAGCCGGTCTTCCAGGAATATCAATACTAAGAGGCGATTGGCTCTCTCCAAAAAGGCGTTTGCGCATTCCCATTTCGAGCTATAGTGGCACGAACATGCGCTGCGAATCTGGGAGAGGGACTTTCATGCTGCCGCTTTTCGACATGATGATGCAGGCGCAGAACGGCGCGGCGATGGATGCCATCGCCAAGCAGTACAACCTCGCACAAGAACAAGCGACGAAGGCGATGGCGGCGCTGATGCCGGCATTTTCCGCCGGCCTGAAGCGCAGCACCAGCAACCCCTATGATTTCGTCGGCCTCATGCAAGCGGTGGCATCCGGCAATTATGCCAGATATTTCGAGGACATGAGCAAGGCCTTCACCCCTGAAGGCATTTCCGACGGGAATAACGTCCTTTCCCAGCTTTTTGGATCGAAGGAAGTCTCGCGCGCCATCGCCGCGCAGGCCGCTCAGATGACCGGCATCGGACAGGAGATCTACAAGCAGATGCTGCCGGTCATGGCCGGTACGCTGATGGGCGGGCTCTTCAAGCAATCGACGGGACAGATGGCCTCGCCGGTCAATCCCTTCGTCAATACCGCCATGGGCGAGACAATCCAGAAATGGCTCGAAAGCACCGGCTTTGCGCCGAAACCGAAGGTCGCACCCGAACCCAGCATTTTCGATAATCCGTTCACCCAGGCCATGCAGCTGATGTTCAGCGTGCCGAAGCCGGAGCCTCAGCCGCAACCCGCCAATCCCTTCCTCGACAATCCCTTCACCAAGGCATTCCAGGAGATGATGGCAGGGCTCCAGCAGCCGGCAGCCAAGGCTCCGGAACCGCCGAAGGACGCGCAGAAAGGCGAAAATGACAGCTATACCGAGATGCTGAACGCCATGTTCGACAGCGGTCTCGAAGTGCAGAGAAGCTATCAGAAGAGCCTCGAGGCGATTTTCGAGGCTTATTGGCCCAAACCTGCCGCCTCCCCCGAAGATCCCGCTTCCACAGGCCCGTCAACACCGGGCAAGAAATAAAAAAACCCGGAGATGGCTTGGGAAAGCCGATCACCGGGTTAAGCAGCAGGGCTATTGGCTATCACCCTGCGGGGAAACGCGTGCGTTCAGTCCCTGTAGGGGCGCATGACCGCAATATGCCAGCGGCGCTTGGCCGCCTGCGTCAGGTGCTTCGACGGATCTTCAAAGAAGGTCGAGGCGAGGAAAGCGGAGGTGACATCGGCCCGCGTCAGGCCGATATCCCGCAACTGATTGTCATCGAGCTCGTGCAGCCCGTTCACCTGCGAGCGATTGCGCACAATGCGAAGGGCGTTTGCCAGCGGTGCAAGGCCAGCCATAAGACGTTGCATGAACGTCGGGGCGAGCTTGCCGCAGTCGAGTTCTAGTGTCTGTTCATGAGTGCGCATCGAACTCTCCTTTCTTCGGGGCGCAGAACAGCCCACCCCGCCTGCGAGGTCGTGCAGGAAGGGTCAAGCTGGTCACAGGCGGACAGGCAGGGTGTCTGTCCTTCACTTTGCTTGATTTGCATCCCGAAGATGCCAAAGAGCTATTGATCAGTCCAACGAATGTTTCTAATGATTAACATCAGAGATCTTTATGGGTGGATGGGATCATGGCGGCGCCTCTTGATATCGACCAGTTGCAGACCTTCATCGCAATCGTAGACTCCGGCAGTTTCACCAAGGCTGCCGACAAGGTCTACAAGACACAGTCTGCCGTCTCCATGCAGATGCGCCGTCTGGAAGAGCGCATCGGAAAGCAGCTCTTCATCAAGGACGGGCGCGGCAACCGCCTGACGGTCGAGGGCGAAAAGCTGCTCAACTACGCACGCCGCATCATCCGCCTGAACAATGAAGCGATCGCCGCCTTCGACGACAACCGGCTGGAAGGCACGTTGCGCATTGGCACGCCTGACGATTATGCCGATCGCTACATGCCCGAGATCATCGGCCGTTTCGCCAAGACGCATCCGAATGTGGAACTCTACATCGTCTGCGAGCCTTCGGTCGATCTTGCCGAGCGCATGCACAAGGGCGAGCTCGATATCGCGCTTGTCACCCACAATCCGCGCGAGCGCATTTCGGATGTGGTTCGAACAGAGCCGCTTTGCTGGGTAAGTTCCGCCAACCATCCGATCCGCGACGATGCGCCGGTGCCGCTTGCCGTCGGCCGGCGCGATTGCCAGTGGCGCCAGCTCGCCTGTTCAGCACTCGATGCCGTTGGCCGCGAATATCAGGTCCTGTTCACGAGCTGGTCCTGCACGGTGGTTGCCTCCGCCGTTCTCGCCGGCATGGCGGTTTCGGTCATGCCGGAATCCGCACTTCGGACCGGTATGAAGGTCCTGAGCCAGGCCGACGGCTTCCCTGCCCTGCCCCCGGTGCAGATCGGCATCATGAAGCGGCCCGGCGTTTCGCTGTCGCTGATGAACGCGATCACGGCGCATATCACCGCCTGCCTCGACAACATCACGCCGACCGTCATCGAAGACGGGCTGGAGCAGGATGTGAAGACAGGTTATGCCCGTCACTATCCGCGGCTGAAGGCTGCGGCGAGCATGATGCCGAGCTGGTAAAAGGTTCAGGCCGCCGACGCGGATGTCGGAGCAAAGAGGGAAGCGCGGATGACGCGCTTCCATTCCTCGAGAATACGCTCGCCAAGGCCATCTTCGCTCAAGACCGCAAGGCGAATTGCCGCGCCGATCAGATGGCTGAAAAGGTAAGTGCGCGCTTTCATCTGCTCATCGCAGAATTCCGGCGCCTGACGGCGCACAGCTTCCTGGAAGATCTCCGCAACCCGGCCGCTATGCTCGATGTTCAGGCGCAGCAGGTCCTGATCTGTCTCCGTACCCATCCAGACGCCGAGATAGGCAGCATCATTGCGGTATTCGGTGTAATACCAGTCGATCATCGCCGAGATCAGGTCGAGCGCTTCATCCAGGGAACGAACATCCGCGAACATCTCAGCCGTCTTCTGCTGGATTGCCTGCGCGTGACGGTCGAACAGGGCTTTGACGATCGCCGCTTTCTCGGGGAAATACTGATAGACCGAGCCGATCGGAACGTTTGCGGCGACGGCAAGCTCAGTCATCCGCATGGCGCTGACGCCCTTTTCGGCAATGAGAGTGGCGGCGGCGTTGAGGATAAGGTCCAGCCGCTGAATGCTGCGCTCCTGTTTCGGCTTTCTGCGAAGAGCAATACGATCCGAAATGTCCGCGCCCATGTGGTTCCCATCTGTCTTGTTATTCAGCGGCGCAAGCGATCTGTCATACCGGCGCTTCGGGCCGATATGACATGCAGGTATTCATCCGTCGTAAATGGAAATGGTCGGATTTTAGGCAATGGCAAGAGCCAATAAAAAACGGGGCATTACGCCCCGTTTTGGTCTGTGCAAAAAGAGCGCTTAACACTTCGTCAAGCAAGCGGGCTCACCACGCCTCACCGAGCCCGTTTCGTCCTGCGACACTCTGCGGAAGCCTGCTCAGACAAGGTTCTGCTTCAGGAACGCGACCGTGCGGCTCCAGGCGAGATCGGCCGCTGCCTTGTCATAGCGGGCAGCCGAGGTATCGTTGTTGAAGGCGTGGTTGACGCCATCATAGACGTAGATCTCGAATTTTTTACCATTCTCCTCCAGCGCCTTCTTGTAGGCATCGATGCCGGCATTGATGCGATCGTCGAGGCCGGCATAATGAAGCAGAAGCGCCGCCTTGATGTTCGTAACCGCCGAGGCCGGCGGTTGTGCTCCATAGTAGGCCACGCCCGCTTTCAGTTCGGGCGATTTGGTGGCAAGGGTGTTGACTGCGCCACCACCCCAGCAGAAGCCGATGGCGCCGACATTGCCGTTTGTCGTATCGAGCTTGGAGAGGTAAAGGACAGTCGCCTCACCATTTGCGGCGACAGTGGCCGCATCGAGTTTGCTGAACATATCGCGCGCCTGATCCTCATTCTCGGGCGTGCCGCCCTGCGGCGATAGGAAATCCGGTGCGAGCGCCACGAAACCTTCGAGCGCCATACGGCGGGCGACATCGCGGATATGCGGATTGAGGCCGCGGTTCTCGTGGATGACGATGACCGCACCGAGCTTGCCGGATGCATTCTTCGGCTGCACCAGATAGCCTTTCATGTCGCCGCCGCTGCCCGGATAGGTAATATTCTGGCCGGTCAGTCGATCGTCGTTTTCGGCGACGACCTCGGCGGCTGCCTTGTTGGCGGCCAGCAGCGGCGCGATTGCGGCTGCCGCGGTTGCAGAGCCTGCAAGCTTCGTAAGCTTGTCCATGAAGCTGCGGCGATCCAGCGTCAGATGCGTATATTCATCATAGGCGTTGATCATTGCCTGCGTAATGACGGGCTTTTCCATGACAGATCTCCTCTGTTCCCACCCCATGCCCAATCGGCAAGGGGGAACATAGGTCAGCGGCCGATAACGCAGGAACAAAACTGTGTTACCGGCCTACCTGGAGAAAGTCGCGGGGATCAGGAGAATAGCATCCAGCCGGCAAGCCAGGCCCACATGCCAGCCAATACGACGAAGCCGGCGGCAAAGAGCGGGCTGCGATAGCGCAGGTCGTTGCTGGTGACGTGCACATAGGCATGCGCATAGCGCAGGGCGACGAAAAGCCAGGCAAGCACGACCGCCACCAGGTTATCCGCCTCGGTGATATAAAGAAGAATGCTGCAGGCATAGAAGAGTACGGGCAGTTCGAACTGGTTGGCGAGGCTGTTCTTGACGCAGAGACTTTCGACGGGTTCGTCGCGGTTTTCGCGATAATCGGATTTCTTCATCCGGCCCTCCTGGACCACCTTGCGGCGGCGCAGGCCAAGCAGCCCGTAGAGAATATAGACCAGCAGAACATGGGCAAGCAGAGGCCAGAACATTTCGAAGCCGGTCATCAATCATTCCTTCGTTTACGCAACTGCGCGACCAGTAGCGGAAAGGCCGGATAGATGCCAGAGCCGAGAAGGCCCGCCAAGGAGCGGGCCGTCTTCAGGATCAGACCTGGGCAATACCACCGTCGACAAAGATCTCGGCGCCGGTAATGAAGCTCGAGTCATCGGAGGCGAGGAAGAGCGCGGTTGCAGCGATTTCTTCCGGACGTCCAACGCGGCCAAGCGGAACCTGCGAGGCCAGATAATCCAGCAGGCCCTGCTGCTGCGCCTTGTCCTGGCCGGCGAGTTCGACGAGGCCGGTCGTCTCCGTTGGGCCGGGGCTCAGCGTATTGATGCGGATGCCGCGATCCTTGAGATCGAGGATCCAGTTGCGGGAGAAGTTTCGGATTGCAGCCTTCGAGGCCGCGTAGACGCTGAAGGCCGGCGTGCCGGTGGCGCCTGCCGTCGAGCCGGTCAGGATGACGGAGGAACCCTTGCCGAGCAGCGGCAGCGCCTTCTGCACGGTGAAGAGCACGCCCTTCACATTGCGGCCGAAGGTGTCGTCATACTGTTCTTCGGTAATGGCGCCGATCGGAGCGAACGAGCCGCCGCCGGCATTGACGAAGAGCACGTCGATACGGCCGGCCTCTGCCTTAACCTGATCATAAAGACGGTCGAGATCGGCAAGATTTGCGGAGTCGGCCTGGACGCCGGTGACATTGCCGCCGATTTCGGCGACGGCCGCATCCAATACTTCTTTGCGGCGGCCGGTGATGAACACGCGCGCGCCTTCGGCTGCAAAGCGCTTTGCCGTGGCGAGGCCGATGCCCGAAGTGGCACCAGTGATGACAGCGATCTTTCCGTTCAGTCTGTTTGTCATTGTCGTCGTCTCCTGTTGTGTTCGACTGAGCTGAAGATGTGGACGGCGATATCGTTTCGGAATAGAAAGAAATGAAAGACATCATTGCAGGAATGAAACAATGAGTATTCCGGATTTCGAAGGCCTGGCGATGTTTGCCAAGGTTGCCGAGGAGCGCTCCTTCGCTCGTGCCGCCAAGACGCTCGGCGTTTCGGTACCGACGGTTTCGCGGGCGGTCAGCCGGCTGGAGGAGCGGCTCGGCGCACGGCTCTTCAACCGCACTTCGCGGCAGCTGGCGCTGACTGATTTCGGGCTGCGGCTGGTCGATCGCGCCCAGCGCATCTACGCGGAGGCAGAAGCCGCGGAGAATGCGGCGCGCGAGCTTTCGAGCCAGCCGCGCGGGCTGATCCGTCTTGCCGTGCCGATGGTCTTCGGGCGCCAATGGCTGGCGCCGATCCTGCCCGATTTCTTCGAGGCCTATCCCGAGGTCTCGATCGATATGCATATGAGCGATGCCGTAGTCGACCTCGTCGGCGAGGGTTTCGATGCGGCTCTGCGCATTGCCGTGCTGCCGGATTCCTCGCTGGTGGCAAAGAGGCTGACGCCGGTGGCGCCTTTCATTCTCGCAGCACCCGCCTATCTCGAAAAATACGGCTGCCCGCGGCATCCCCGCGAACTCGCGGCGCATCATTGCCTCGGTTATGCCTACCGGCCGCGGCAGGATATCTGGCGTTTCAGCAACAAGGCAGGAGAAGAGGAAATCGTAGTGCCGACCGGGCCATTACGCGCCACCAATTCGGAGGCCCTGATCCCGATGGCATTGCGTGGCCTCGGCATTGTCGAACTGCCGGAGTTCATGGCCTACGAATATCTTGACGACGGGCGCCTGAAGGCGATCCTCACCGACTGGACCCTGCCGAAAGGCGCCGTCTATTTCGTCACGCCATCAGCGCGTGCCCGGCCGGCAAAGGTGGAAGTGCTCGGTGATTTCCTTGCCGCGAGGCTCTCGCACCCTGTCTGGCGCTGGCCGCGATAGGGTTCAGCTTTCGCGCGATTGGTGAAGAAGCGCGCTGCGCACAAGCAGGATGGCGCAGACGGCAAGGCTCGCGAATTTCAGCTTGGTCATCCACGGCAGGATCTGGGCAGCAAAGCCCGCGGCACCGCTATTGCTGAACGCTACGAGGCTCGAGATGTTTTCCCCGTAATCGGCAAAGCCGTAAAGGAAGGGCAGAATATAGGTGATCCGGCCCAGAAGACGCGGCGCCTGCTTGCCGCGCCATGTCTCGATCGGCCCGAGCCGCAGGAAGATCAGGAATAGAAGGGCTGTCAGCAGGGCGGGAAAGAGGAGTTCCGGGCCGAAATACATGGCCCGGAGAATGCGGTTTGCCGTCTCGTTCTGATCGAGCAGCGTCTGCATGTGGAAGACGGCGGACACGTCGTAGCCGGAGAAATAGGTATCGAGCATCGCCTGGCCGGTCTCATGCTCGAAGGGCACGGTGTAGCCAAAGGTTGTCCAGCCGAGAACGACGAGGCAGAGGGCTGCGAGCAGCGCGATGATCCAGAGTGGAATTGCGCTGCCCGCTTTCATTGTCAAACGCCGACGCCCGGATAGTTCGGGCTTTCGCGTGTGATCGTCACGTCATGCGGATGGCTTTCGCGGAGCCCGGCACCGGAGATGCGCACAAAGGTGGCGCGCTCCTGGAACTCCTTGATGTCCTTGCCGCCGACATAACCCATGGCAGCCTTCAGGCCGCCGGCGAGCTGATGCAGGACGCCGGAGACCGGACCCTTGTACGGTACCTGGCCTTCGATGCCTTCGGGCACGAGCTTCAGCGTGTCGCGCACCTCTGCCTGGAAGTAACGGTCTGCCGAGCCGCGTGCCATGGCACCGACCGAACCCATGCCGCGATAGGCCTTGAAGGAGCGGCCCTGGTAGAGATAGACCTCGCCCGGGCTTTCATCGGTGCCGGCAAGCAGCGACCCGATCATGACAGCTGAAGCACCCGATGCAATGGCCTTGGCCACATCGCCCGAGAACTTGATGCCGCCATCGGCGATGACAGGAATATCCTGGTCCCTTGCGGCCTCGACTGCCGACATGATCGCAGCGAGCTGCGGAACGCCAACGCCGGCGACGATACGCGTCGTGCAGATCGAACCCGGTCCGATACCGACCTTGACGGCGTCAGCACCGGCATCGATCAGCGCCTTGGTGCCATCATAGGTCGCGACATTGCCGGCCATGATGCGAACGGAGTTGGAAAGCTTCTTCACGCGGCCAACCGCTTCCAGAACGCGGGCGGAATGGCCGTGGGCCGTATCGACTACGAGCAGGTCGACGCCGGCATCGATCAACCGTTCGGCACGCTCGAAACCATCGTCACCGACGCCGACGGCAGCGGCAGCCCGCAGGCGGCCCTGCGCATCCTTGGAGGCGTTCGGGTTCAGCTGGGCCTTTTCGATATCCTTGACGGTAATGAGGCCGACGCAGCGGCCTTCGCCGTCGACAACCAGCAGCTTCTCGATACGGTGAGAATGCAAAAGGCGCTTGGCCTCCTGCTGATCGACGCTCTCCTTGACCGTCACGAGGTTTTCTCGGGTCATGAGTTCGTAGATTTTCTGGCTGGGATCTGAGGCAAAGCGGACGTCACGATTGGTGAGGATGCCGACGAGGCGGCCGGATTTTTCGACGACCGGAATGCCGGAGATGCCGTGCATCTTCATCAGCGCCAGGGCATCGGCAAGCGTCGCGTCCGGGCCGATGGTCACGGGATTGACGACCATGCCGCTTTCGAACTTCTTGACCTGGCGAACCTGCTCGGCCTGCTCGATCGGCGTCAGGTTCTTATGAATGACGCCAAGGCCGCCAGCCTGTGCCATGGCGATCGCCAGTCGGCCTTCGGTCACAGTATCCATCGCGGCAGAAATGATCGGGATATTCAGCTCGAAGTCGGGTGCGAGGCGCGTTGCGACGCTCGTCTGGCCGGGGAGGACTTCGGAATGACCGGGTTGCAGCAGCACGTCATCGAAGGTGAGTGCGTCCAGTCCGGTTGGCGTTTCTATGATGCGAGCCATGGCCAAATTCCTTCAAGAAAGAAAAATGCGACCCACCCGGTACGAATCGTCCGCACCGGCGGTGTGCATGAGTTTATGGAAGTTGGCGAGGGCTGGTAACACGTCTATGACAGGAAGGAAATAGCAAAAAGGCCCGGCACGGGGCCGGGCTCGGTATGGCAGCCATGCAGAGAACGCGTGTCGCATGTCGTTCTCGCAAAACCGCGACGCACTTTTGCGCGACCTCAGATGTCGAACTGATAGGTCTTCGGCACGAAGCGGTAACCGGTCTCCTGTTTCTCCACGAAACCGACCGCCGGGAACGGCATGTGATAGCCGAGGAAGGCGATCTTGTCGCTGGCGATCATGTCGAACACCTTCTTGCGGGTCGCGGCCGCCTGAGCCTTGTCCATGTCGAAACGCACTTCCCAGTCCGGACGCTGCAGCGACAGGATGTAGTGGTTTGCCGTGTCACCCGTCATGATCAGCCGTTTGCCGTCGGATTCGACGTGGAAGATCATGTGGCCGGGTGTGTGGCCTGTCGCGAGCATCGCGGTCAGGCCAGGCGCGATGGTGTCGCCTTCCTTGACGAAGGTCGCCTTTTCGGCGAGCGGCACGACATTCGCAAGCACCGCCTTGTGGCCTCCCTCCGCCGGCGTGCCTTCACGCGCCTTGGCCGACCAGAAATCATATTCGGCCTGGCCGATAACATAGCGGGCATTCTTGAAGGCGGGTGCGCCATTTTCCATGAGGCCGCCGATATGGTCTCCATGGAGATGCGTCAGCGCCACGACCGTGACGTCGTCAGGCGAATAGCCGGCGGCCTTAAGGCCGGCGCTGAACTGGCCCATGCCCCGCTCGCGACCGCCGGCCCCAAAGCCGGTATCGACGACGATGACATCGGAACCCGTATCAACGACCACAGGCGCATAGCTGTTTACGAACTTGTCGGTCGGCAGGAAATTGGCGGCGAGAAGCGCCTGAACGGCCTGCGGATCCTGATTGGAACCGAAGGTTTCATTCGGCTTTTCAATGACATTGAAACCATCGCGGACGGCAGTGAACTTGAATGAGCCGAGCTTGAACTGATTGATCTGCGGCTGCGGGGTGACTTCCATATTGCCTGTTTCTCCAGTTGCGGCCGCCTGGGCCGTTACTCTCAAGATGACCGGCGCGGCCAGCAGACCAAGGCCTGCGGCAAAAAGCGTGCGCCGCTTTATTCCATCAGATGTCGTCATATATCCATCCTCCATACTGTGCGGTGCGTCGCCGCACGACCCCCGATATATCCTGCCGTTCCAGCGAGATTTCTTCTCCGGCCGGGTAAGCATATGTCAATCTTGAGAGATGAAAGTGTCGAGCAAGTCGTCTCACGCAGTCGTGATCCAAACGTGTCACCGGGATCGATTGAGGGATTGGCAGAGCCCCTATCTGGGACTACACAGCACGGGCCTCCCAAGCCCCATCCGCAGCCATCAAGGCATTCGCCTATGAACCGCATCGTCCCCCTGATCCTCGCCGTTGCCCTCTTCATGGAACAGATGGACTCGACAGTAATCGCAACGGCCTTGCCGGCGATTGCGGCCGATCTGCATGTCGGACCAATTACCCTGAAGCTGGCGCTTACCTCCTACATGGTGGCGCTTGCGGTGTTCATTCCGATTAGCGGCTGGATGGCGGATCGCTTCGGCGCCAAGAAAATCTTCCGGCTGGCAATCTGCGTCTTCGTCGTCGGCTCGATCTTCTGCGCCTTCTCTTCGAGCCTCGTCGAATTCGTCTTCGCACGCTTCCTGCAGGGCATGGGAGGCGCGATGATGACGCCTGTCGGACGCCTCGTGCTGGTGCGGACGACGCAGAAGAGCGAACTGGTCTCGGCCATGGCGCTGTTGACGATCCCGGCCCTTGTCGGTCCGCTTGCCGGCCCGCCGCTCGGCGGCTTCATCACCACCTATTTCAGCTGGCACTGGATCTTCCTGATCAACGTGCCTGTCGGCGTCATCGGCGTATGGCTGGCGACGATCTTCCTGCCGGAAATAGAAGCGACGGCTCCGCCGAAGCTCGATTTCAACGGCTTCATCCTGACCAGCCTTGCGGCCGCCGGCGTCGTCTTTGGCCTGTCGGTCGTGAGCCTTCCGGCCCTGCCGCCGATCATCGGCATCTCGGCCACGGCAATCGGGATCATCTGCGGCGTGCTTTATGTGCGCCATGCGCGGCGCTATCCGACGCCGATCCTCGACCTCAAACTATTCAAGAATTCGACCTTCCGCGCCTCGACGAGCGGCGGCACGCTGTTTCGCATCTGCGTCGGCGCGATGCCGTTTCTGACGCCGCTGATGCTGCAGCTCGGATTTGGCCTGACACCCTTTCAATCGGGCCTTATCACATTTGCCGGCGCGATCGGCGCCATCACGACGAAGTTCATCGCGCGACGCGTCTACAAGGCTATCGGCTTCCGCACCACGCTTCTGTGCGCCGGCGCCGTCACCACGGTCGTGACGGCCGTGACCGGCCTCTTCACGCCGGAGACATCGCATCTCGTCATCATCGGCGTGCTGCTGGTCGGCGGCTTTTCCCGTTCCTTCATGTTTACCGGTGTCAATGCGCTGGCCTTTGCGGATATCGACGACGCGCAGGCGAGCCAGGCGACATCCATGGCCTCGGTGATGCAGCAGATAAGCCTGGCGCTCGGGGTTGCCCTTGCCGCCTCGATCCTGGAAACCTCGATCTATTTCCGCGGCACCGAACTGCAGGTCATCGATTTCCACATCGCCTTCTTTGTCATCGCCGGCCTGACCGTCATCGCAACCATCCCCTTTGCCCGCATGGCGAAGGACGCAGGGGCTTCCGTTTCCGGCCACCGCGCCAAGCGCGTGCCGCCGACGATCAACGCCGAACAGGCCGTCAAATAAAGGGCGGTTCTTCGGCTTTTTCACAGACGGCGCACAGCTTGTTGCCGTCGAGATCCCGGACATAGGCTGCGTAGAAATACGCGTGATAGGAGCGTAGCCCCGGCTTGCCTTCGTCGATAGCGCCAGTGGCCATTGCCGCCGCATGGAAAGCATCCACCGCCGCTCGCGTCTCCGCCTCGAAAGCCACCATGGAGCCGTTGCCGTTCGTCGCGCGGCGCCGGTTGAAGGGAGTTACCACCCAGAAGCGGCAGCGCGTGTCGCCATCGGAGGCATAGCCGATTTCCTCCTCCGAATTGCGCTGGCGCCGGTAGCCGAGCGCCGGCAGAACGGCATCATAGAAATGCCGCGCGCGATCGAGATCGTTGGTGCCGAATGTAACGTAGAGAAGCATGGGATCGATAGCATCCAGTCCAGGGAAATCATCATCCGCAGGACTGGCGCCAAGATCAAGCGTCCTCGGGCTCCGCCTCGGCCTTGCGGCCTTTGAAACCCTTCGCCAGAAGGAACATCTCGACCGATTCGGCACGAGATGACGCAGGCTTGACGTGCACGACCTGGCGGAAATGCTGCTTCAGCATGGCGAGCAGATCTCGCTCGGTGCCGCCTTGGAAGGTTTTGGCGAGGAAGTGCCCGCCCTCCCCAAGCACCTCGACGGCAAAGTGCGCTGCGACCTCACAAAGGTGCATGGTGCGCAGGTGATCGGTGCGGTGATGGCCGGTCGTGGGCGCCGCCATGTCAGAGAGCACCAGATCCGGCGTACCGCCAACGGCTTCCATCAGCTTTTCCGGGGCCGTCGGATCAAGGAAGTCGAGCTGCAGTACCGTGACGCCGGGAAGCTGCGTCATTTCCAGAAAGTCGATTGCGGCGACGCGGATATCCTCATCCGTCGATCCGGTCACTTTTGCGGCGATCTGCGACCAACTGCCGGGAGCGGCCCCGAGGTCGATGATGCGCCTTGCGCCCTTCAGGATGTTGTATTTCTCATCGATCTCCAGCAGCTTGAAGGCCGCGCGGGCGCGATAGCCTTCCAGCTGGGCGCGCTGCACATAGGGATCGTTGATATGGCGCTCCAGCCACTGGCGTGAGGAGGCCTTGAGCTTCTTCTTCTTAACGCGTTGGCCGAGCTTGCGGCCGGTGCGGCTTCCCGCAATCGTTGGCTTGGTCATGCCTACCCCTTGTTTCCCCGCTGGCCGCGGCGGTTGCGATGCCGCCGCCAGACGCCGTCATCGGCCATCATGTCGGTGAGCAGGCCTTCCCTCAAGCCGCGATCTGCCACACGCATGCGCGGGCTCGGCCAACGGCGGCGGATCGCCTCCAGAATGGCGCAGCCGGCAAGCACCAGATCGGCGCGATCCGGCCCTATGCAGGGATTGGCGGCGCGGCTTTCGAAATTCCAGGAGAGAAGCTTCGCCTGCATGGCGGAAACCTCATCATCCGACAGCCATATGCCATCGACCTTGCGGCGGTCGTAACGCGGCAGGTCGAGATGCACGCCGGCAAGCGTCGTCACTGTGCCTGAGGTGCCAATCAGATGGAAATCGCCATCTTCGGCAATCTCGATCTCGGGGCAATCGAAACTCGACAGCATGCCCGCAACCTCGCTCACCATGCCCTCGAAAACATCGGGCGTCACATCCCGGCCACCGTGCCGTTCCGACAGGGTGACGACGCCGACGGGCAGCGAGGTCCAGTGGGTGATGTGATTGGCAAGGCGGGCGAAGCGGTTATCGCCGATGCGGATGACGGCAATTTCCGAGGAACCGCCGCCGATATCAAAGAGGACGACGGAGCGCGTCTCGCGGCCGACCAGAGAGGAGCAGCCGGAAACAGCAAGCCGCGCCTCGGTTTCGCGATCGATGATCTCGAGCTCCAGTCCAGTCTCGACTACAACGCGCTGCAGGAACTCCTCGCCGTTGGCCGCCTGGCGGCAGGCCTCGGTCGCAATCAGCCGCATACGGCGGATCTCGCGGTTCCGGAGCTTGGAGGCGCAGATTCTGAGCGCATCGACGGCCCTTTCCATCGCCTCGTCGGACAGCCTGCCGCTGGCGGCAAGCCCCTCGCCAAGGCGCACGATACGGGAAAAGGCATCCACGACGCGGAACTGGCCGGGGCGCGTCGGCTGGGCGATCAGCAGGCGGCAATTGTTGGTGCCGAGATCGAGCGCGGCATAGAGCTCGTCCGGCCAGGGATGTTCACCCCCTGCCCGCCCCTCTTCATGACCTGGATGACGGTCCCTGCGATTCGCCGCTTCACCATCGCGCATCTCGCGCGGCAGAGGACGCGACGGCGCTTCAGCGCGATGTTCGGGCCTTGCGGACGGCGTCGGCTGCACGGGAGCGAGCGGCCTACCCTGCAGGCCGCGCTTGCTGCGATGCTTGCGTCGGTTACGCCGGCTGGAGGACGAATCACCATCCGGCCGCGGACCATGGCCTTGACTGACGGCCTGAACCACAGGCTCCGGCTGGACGACAGTATCGGATTGGGATGCGCCACGCCCACCACGACGACGGCGTTTCCGCTTGCGGGCCGGGCTTTCGGCGTCTTCCTTCGGGCGCGCTGCCTCCCCGGCGTGGCCGGAGAGATCATGCGAAGCGGGATGAGCGGCGCCGCGGGATTGCCCGCCACGCTTGCCCTTGCGACGCCTGGACTTCTTGCCGTCCTTGCGCCCTGCCGCCGACGCCCCGTCAAATTGCGGCTTCACGCCGCCTTCGGGGTCTTCCACGTTCGTTTTCCATCGCGCCGCGCAAGTCCAGAAAGGTATGCAGCAGGCGCTCATTCGATTTTTGCGTTGGCGCGAAGATATCAGCGAGTGGCGAAATCACCAAATTCTTTTTGATTCCGGATTTTAACCACCTGATTTTCACCCGCCGTGGAGGGATCGAATTTTTTCAAAACGGGTATTTGCATTCGGCGTCGTTTTGGTTATAAGCGCCGCACAGCAGCCAAGCCATGCTTCGGCAGCGCCTGCTGGGGAATAGTTCAATGGTAGAACGACGGACTCTGACTCCGTTAATCTTGGTTCGAGTCCAGGTTCCCCAGCCAATTCTCCCTAAAAGCCCTTAATTCCTTGATTTTTCAGTCGTGCCGGATATCGTTTTGGCATCATTGGCGACCTAATGCCCAGAACTGGTGCCCAGAGGTGATGCCCACGCGAAATATGCGCGGCGGCAGCGCCGGTGGCAGGCAAGGGCAAGTTCCTCACGGCGGTCCGCCACGACGTCGAGAATCTCACGCGCCGCGGCAATATCTTCTATTGGCGCGCGCGCATTCCGAACACCTTCCAGCAATGCCGACCCGGCAGCCGGCTTTCACTGAGCCTTCACTGTTCGGATCATAAAAAGGCTCAGGTGATCGGTCGCAAGCTCAACACGCTGCTGGCCGAGCTGAAGATGAATTTGAAGGAACCGATGTCCAAGGCGCAGCCAGACACGATCTTGCGGCTGATGAATCCGGAACAACGTTTATTGGTGCCCGCACGTGCGGACGAGCGGCCGCATTCGCAATTCCTGCATTATCATCGCGAGCGAGTATTTAAGGGGTGAGGATGCGAAAATAATTTCCGCGTCTCACTTTCCGTTGCCCGCAGAGATCTCTTGCAACAGAAGCTCTGCCTGGGCGAGCACCATCTGTACGGCCTCCTGCTCAAGATCTGGCGGATAACCGAAGCGCTTGAGAATGCGCTTTACTAGAATACGCATTTTTGCGCGAGCGCTGGCCTTGTGCTGCCAGTCAACGGTGACAGACCCGCGCATGTTTTCCACAAGCTCATGGGCAATCACGCGAAGTTGCTCGCTACCCATCGCTTCCACTGCGCTCTCATTGCCGGCAAGGGCGTCATAGAACGCGATCTCTTCAGGTGAGAGGCCAAGTTCATCCCCACGTGCTACTGCCGCTTGCATCTCCTTCGCAAGAGCAATCAGTTCCTGGATCATTTCAACAGTCGAAATCGCGCTGGCGTGATAGCGGGCGACGGCTTCCTCCAGCCGCTTGGAAAAGGCTTTCGACTGAACCACGTTGGTTTTTGATCGACTCTTGATTTCCCCATTTAGAAGCTTCTTCAGCGCCTCCAGCGCCAGATTCTTTTTCTCCATCTTCTGGACGTCCAGCAAGAACTGATCAGACAGGACGGAGATGTCGGGCGATTGCAGTCCGGCAGCCTTCAGGATGTCGACAATCTCGGCATTGGCCACGGCCTGATCGAGAAGCTGCTCGACGGCGAGCGACTTGGCCTTGTCGGACATCTTGCCGGTGGCTGTGGTTTTCACCTGGGCAGCACGGACTGCCTGGAAGAAGCCGACCTCATCGCGGATCTCGGCAGCGGCATCGCTGGCAGACGCTAGGGCATAGGCCTTGCTGAGTTCAAGAACCGCATCCTGATATCGACGGTGCGCCTGTTTCTTGGCCCCTGCGCTGTCCACCTTGGCGGCCTCGGCCTGTTGCCATTTCAAGATCCAGTCGATGCCGTCCGCCAGCGCCTTCAGCCGCTCCATCGGCTTGCCTGTCACGCCCAGGCTGTAGCCGTGCCCGGCAAACATGCCCCGGACGACCTCGTATTTCTCCAGCAGAAGGGCAACGGCTTCCTCTTCATCAATCCCCGTCTTGTCGCGATCGGATTGTGAATACTGGGCAAGCGCCTTCTTCAAGTTGGTGGCGATGCCGATGTAGTCGACCACCAGGCCGCCTGGCTTCTCCTTGAATACGCGGTTCACGCGAGCAATAGCCTGCATCAGCCCATGACCGCGCATCGGCTTGTCGATGTACATGGTGTGCATACACGGCGCATCAAAACCCGTCAGCCACATGTCACGTACGATGACCAGCTTCAGAGGATCATCGAGCTTACGCGCCCGCTTGGCGAGGTCATCCCGGCGCTTCTTGTTGCCGATATGCGGCTGCCAGTCGAGTGGATCGGAGGCCGAGCCGGTCATGACGATCTTGATCGCACCCTTGTCGTCATCATCCGAATGCCATTCGGGCCGGAGTGCCACGATCTCGTTGTAGAGATCGACGCAGATGCGGCGACTCATGCAGACAGCCATGGCCTTGCCGGGCAATCCTTCGATGCGCTTTTCCAGATGCTCCACCAAACCGGCAGCGACCTGCGCCAGCCGCTTTTCCGAGCCAACCAGCCGCTCAACGGTCGTCCATTGCGCCTTCTGCTTTTCCTGTTCCGTCAGCCCCTCGTCTTCGAGCATGGCCTCGATCTCGGCGTCGATCTTCGGCTTTTCATCCTCGTTCAATTCGATCCGGGCCAGACGGCTCTCGTAGTAAATCGGCACTGTCGCGCCGTCTTCCACCGCGCGGCTGATGTCGTAGATGTCGATGTACTCGCCGAAAATGGCCGGTGTATTCACATCCGCTGCTTCGATCGGCGTTCCCGTGAAACCCATGAAGGAAGCGTTCGGAAGTGCCTGACGGATATAATGGGCGTAGCCGTAGCGGCGCTCGCCGGTCTCACGATTCAGCTTGGCGTCAAAACCATATTGGCTGCGATGTGCTTCATCGGCCATGACAATGACATTGCGACGCTCGGTCAGGATCGGAAACACTTCCTCGCCCTTTTCCGGCGTGAACTTCTGCACGGTGGTGAAAATCACACCTCCGGACGCCCGGTCCAAAAGCTTGCGGAGATCGTCCCGGCTATCCGCCTGCTCGGGCGTCTGGCGGATCAGATCCTTGCAAAGGCTGAATGTACCGAAGAGCTGATCGTCCAGATCGTTGCGGTCGGTGAGCACGATCAGCGTTGGATTTTCGAGCTCGCGGGAGCGCACGATGAGGCCGCCCAAAAACGCCATGAGCAAGCTTTTGCCGGAGCCTTGGGTGTGCCAGATGACGCCGATCTTGCGGTCACCCTCGGGCTTCACCGCCTCAACGGCGCTGGTGATGGCTTTACGGGCACCGTGGAACTGGTGGTAACCGGCAACAATCTTGAACGGCCCTTCCCCCTATCACCGAACACCGTGAAGTCTCGGATCAAGGCCAGAAAGCGTTCCTTATCAAAGACGCCGCGCAACAGCGTGTCCATTTCGTAGGGACCGTGGGGCGTGAAGTCGCCCTCGGCGCCAGTTACGGAGCGCCAGGGCATGAAACGCTCTTCATCTGCTGTCAGCGAGCCAATCCGCGCCAGCATCCCGTCGGACGCCACCATCACCGCATTGGTGCGAAACAGCGACGGGATCTGCTCCTTGTAGGTCTGAAGCTGGTTATAGGCTTCATGGATCGTGGCGTTTTCGCTCGCCGCGTTCTTCAGCTCGATGATACCGAGCGGCAGCCCGTTGACGAAAACCATCACGTCCGGCCGACGCGTGTACTTGCCCACGGCGACGGTGAACTGGTTGGTCACCCAGAAGTCGTTGTTCTCAGGATTCTCGAAGTCGATCAGCCACAACTTGTCGCCCTTGACCTCCCCATCGCCAATGCCGAACTCCACATCGACGCCCTCGGTGATCAGGCGATGGATGCGGCGGTTTTCTTCGACCAGTGACGGCGTCTCGCTGATGGAAAGTTGGCGAATGGCCTGGTCGCGGGCATCTGCGGGGATATTCGGGTTCAAACGCTCCACGGCAGCGGCCAGCACATCCGAAAGCAGCGCATCGCCATAGGCCAGTCGCGCTGGCAGAGCCATCAGGTGAAATGACCTGCGAGGGCTGATAAAGGTAGCCCAAATCCTGGAAGGTCGAGAGAACGACGTCTTCGACAAGGCCTTCGGAGAAGCCCGAAGGAGATGACGCAGATTGCCGATAAAGAATGTCTTCCATGAGCCCCCTCCCGCCGCCTATCTCAGACGAAGCGCTCCTTGATGTAGGTGATGGCCTGGTCGCCGGTCATCTCGCGTGAAGAATTACCGTTGCGGACGTAAAACCGATCCTGCGCAGCCCCGCCCTTGTCGGCCAGCTTGATGTAGATCGGTTTGTTGGCAGGCAGGATTTCGACCCGGCAGATCTCCTTCTCATCAACTTCGGGAAAAGCAAGCTTGAGCTTCGTTGCTGCGAAGGCCTCGCCGAACGTGTTGATGATCAGGGTCTTGAGATGGAGTTCGAACTTGTCGCGATTGCCGCCGTTGAGCGATTTGTAGTCATTGTCGAGACCCGCGATCTCGCCATTGTCGGCGACGCCGATCAGAAGCGTGCCGCCATGGGCATTCGCGAAGGCGGCAATCGTTTTCATGATGACACCTTCCAGCTCCTTGTTTACGGTACCGAGCTTGATGTCCCAGCGCAGCGTCTGCTTGAACTCGACCTCTTCGTTCTCTCCTTCGGCGATCATGTCCTCCAGCGAGACTTTTTCAGCAACGGCATGGGTCTCGGCCAAAGCCTCGAGCCATGCATTCAGGCTGTCAGCCAGCATTTTTCGGCGCGTTTTGAGAAAGAGCTCGTAATTTTCGATCTGCCAAAGTTCCCGATCTGCCGGGATGAGCTGCAGACCGAGCGCCTTCGGCTGGTTCTCCGCGACGCCAGACAGATAGGCCTCTGTTTCCTTCGCCCCTTTGGATCGGTTGGCGGTCTGGGTCAGAATGGCGCGGTTTGTCAGCTCCTGCGCCAATTGATAGCGAAGCCTGTTCTCCTGGCCATATCCGGCTGCCTTCAGGTTGGCGAAGGCGAAGATGTGGTCGTATTCCAGCTTGTATTTCTCGCCCATCGGCTGGTGAATGGAGACGCCAGTCGTCAGGCATTTCGCACCCCGGCTCTTCAGATGCCAACGCAACAGCCCAAACAAAGGGTTCTGCACGGCGCTGCCCACGAATTCATCCGGCGTGATCGCGATGTTGCCGCCACGGTCCTCCCGGATCACATCCAGCAGCCGTTCAAAGGGCGTTTCTGATGTCGCGACGATCTTGAGGTCATGGTCCAGCTTCTGCGGAAGCTGGCTGACGTAACGCCGGCGAACCTGAGAGTAATAAAACCACTTCACCACCTTCTGGATGTTGTTGTGGCTGAGATTGCAATTCATCCGGTGGCAATAGGCAACGATCGGAATGACCGCGTAAATCGAGTTGATCTCATCGGTATGGTCGACGAAGGCATGGCCGCGTAGCAGGTTCGCCACATAGTCCAGAACCTTCCCGTCGAGCGCCTTCCAGACGTCGCGGATCGCATCGTTGTTGTCCACCGAATGCAGTTTTCGCATATCGGAGCCGCCCTGATGCAAAATAGCCAGCAGCGCGTAGACGATGAAATCCAGCTTGAAGATGAAGCCGCTCTTCTTCAGCGCGTCGAGCTTCCTCTTGAAGGCCTCGCGGGCCTGGGGCCAGTATCCGGAGATCTGCGCCAGCGCGAGTTCGGCATCCGTCAGCGCCACGCCGCCGGCGTTGACAATGTAGAAGATGTCGATCGCTTCACGCAGAGACGCCTTGATGGGGATGTTTTGCTCGGGAAAGTCCCGGTCGAGAATGCCCTGGACGGCAGAAAATGTATCGTCAATCGTGTCTTCATCTTGGCGTGAAACTTGGCGTCCGACCTGTTCCAGCTCTCGAACGACATCGCGTGCCCGCTTTGCGCGGCTGAAAATATCCGTGACATTCAGCCAACGTGGATCGCTTTCCATACGCTTTTGATAATATTCAATCTCTCGCGTCTCGACATTAATGTGCAGCCCGCGCGTATCCTCGGTGATCTCTTCGAGCGTATAGTAGGGCGGCAGTTCGCCGCGGATCAGCATGTAAAGCGTCGTCACACGCTGCTGGCCATCGAGCAGGATCTTGATGGCCCCCTGAAGCGGATCGTAGACGTGCTCACCCTTCAACTCCGGCGGCTGGTTGGTATCCCAAGTCAGAATGGTGCCTGTCGGATAGCCTTTGATCATCGAATCGATCAGCAGCTTGGCATCCTTCTTCTTCCAGACATACTCGCGCTGGAAGGCCGGCACGAAGAGCTGCCGTTCGTCGATCTTTTCCAGAATGCTGCTGATTTTCATGATGCAAGTTGATCCTTCATCAAAATTCGGTCGTGCACTTCCATTTTCATAGATCGCGACAATCTATTGTCACCAATCCGATCGGGCCGTGTTCGCCCTCTGGCTCTCGAACAGGCCGAGAGAAATATCCATCGGTCGGAACGATGTAGGGAGGAAGCGTGCCGTCACGCATCGGTGTTTGGCCATTCAGTTTCCCCACACTTGGAAAGAAGAGACTTCGGCCTTGCTGGGAGCAAACCATGAGATGCCAAGGCACACATCGCGCTTCCAACGACGCAAGATCTTGATAGCCGTGCCGCTTGATTTTGCGAGCAGGGCCAATCAAGCATCCAGCTTCGTAAGGTGACGGCATGGCAGATTTTCGCCAACGCGATTTGGCGCTCTCCTTTGAGTAAAAGCACAGAATCGGCAGTAGCCGGTCGCGTTTGGCTTCTGCGATCAGCATATCGACCTGTGGATGCGGTGCCGACTTCGCCTTGTAGGTGAACAGCCCTGGGAACTGCAGTGTATTCTTAGGCAAGCGTTTTGCTTGCACCCGCATCTTCAGCGTATATTTGCGGCCTATCAGGTGCCATTCCCAATCAGCACCGTTGCGTGCCTCTTGTCGTTTTGTGAACGTTCGGATCTTCACTATCTTTGAGTGGCGACGCCATATCTCCAGCAGCGTGCTCTCCGTGATGGTTTCTTCGCCATAAGAAATGGCAGATCCGTAAGCCAGATGCAGGTTTCTGGAGACGGCATTACCAAGCTCCAGAAAAGTTTTGCATAGAGATTTAGCTGGGGGCTTCACTGTGCGGCCTCCACTAAGTCGTCCGCCTCGGACAGGCGGATTTCACCGGACGTCAGCCTGGGGAGAAGAATGTCGCGGGTGACCGCAAGGGTGCGGCTCTCTTTTATGTTCTCGAGGACTTTGTCGAACATAGGTCGGGCTAGGTTTTCGAAGGCTTCGAAAATCTTGTCAGGTATACAAGCAAGGTGGACGTTGCCGAAGGTAGATCGGGTGATCGTCGAAAACACGGACCCATGCGCCATTCCCTTGAGGCGCTCAACGATGTTTTGTGCAGCCAGGAACACGAAGCAGTCTCCCACCGCTCCTTTTCCCTGAATGCCATAGCAAGACTGGTTGAAAGTCATCTCGTGAGGCGTCAACGCGAGATTGCCGACTGTCCCTCGAGCGGAGATGATGGTGGTGCCGGCTCTTACTAGCCGCGCAGAACTGTTGGCGAGCCCCTCTTCCGATATATTCTTCTCCGTAACGTCGACGAAAATCGACCCTTTGGGCGGCGTATCTGTAACGGAGAACCAAGGGATGGAGCCGTTCCAATAACTTTCATTCGAGGTCTTGGGCGTTCCTCCTCCAATGATTTCGACGAACGCATCAAAGGCTCTTGCCGCCCACCCCTCCAGCAGCCCGTCATCACCAAGCGCAGCCGGGAACAGATCGGCAAGGGCTTGTGCCCGCTCGATGTCCTGCACGAGGCCGCCCATGATGGTGAGGGGATCGGTCGCGCCTTCCAGCTTGCGGCGGGTGGGGCCAAAATCCACGAACCAATCGCGGAAGATCGCTTGCGCCATCGCCTCCAGCGTCTCGTTCATTCGCCGGTTCAGTTCGATTTTGTCGTCGAGATAGGCAAGCGCTGCTGCAATCCTCTGCTGTTCCTTGAAGGGAGGCATGGGAAACGGCTGTAAAGCAAAAGTATCGCGACTGAGGCTCGGATTAGATGTTCCATCCTTCAAATGGTTCAATCCGACAAAATTAACAAAGTAATAGAAGAAGCGCGGACTGATACTCTTACTGAAAGTGACGTAGTATGCCGTGTCGATGACCCAAAACGGCCCATCACGCCACACCACGCCTAAGTTGCCCTGACCCTTTCGACCGAGAATTACGGTCGGTCCAACAGCGAGATGGGTGTCGTGGGTACCAGCTTGCCCATTGGAACCATAAACTGGGACGTGCCCGTCGCGACGTTTGTCTGCCGTCAAGGCTCGACCATAATTCAAAGAGCAAATTTCGCGCATTTGAACGAGTGGCCAATGAAACTTTATTCCGCTCGGAAAGCCTACTACACCTTGAAAGCTACTCATCGAACACCTCGGAGCATTCCAAGAATTTCGCTTTCCAACAAGCGACCTTTGGCAAATTGCTCCTGCAACGTCTCCCTCAGGGCCTCAAACTTCTCCGCAAACGAAATTCCGTCATCATCGGCATCCGCTGCCCCCACATAGCGCCCAGGCGTCAACACATGGCCGTGGTTCCGAACCTCTTCAAGTCCCGCTGATTTGCAGAAACCCGGCTCGTCCACATAGTCCGCCCAGCCGTTCTTCGTCCGCGTTTCCGGCTTCGAACGCCAGCGGTGATAGGTGCCTGCGATCTTGCCGATATCTTCCCCCATGAATTCGCGGCGCACACGATCCACCATGAAGCCAAGCTTGCGGGCATCGATGAAAAGGATTTCGCCGCGCCGGTCGCGGTGGCCATTGGCGCTCTTGTCGCAGGCAAGAATCCAGAGGCAAGCGGGGATCTGGGTGGAATAGAAGAGCTGGCCCGGCAGGGCCACCATGCAATCCACCTGATCCGCCTCGATCATTGCCTTGCGGATCTCGCCTTCACCGGATTGTTGCGAGGACATGGAGCCATTGGCCAGCACCACACCCGCCGTGCCGCGCGGGGCGAGGTGATGGATGATGTGCTGCAGCCAGCCGAAGTTTGCATTGCCCTTGGGCGGAATGCCGAACTTCCAGCGGGCATCTTCCGTCAACCGCTCGCCGCCCCAATCGGAAATGTTGAAGGGCGGGTTGGCGAGGATGAAATCAGCCTTCAGGTCCGGAAGTTCATCGCGGTGGAAACCGCCCTCGTTGTTCCAGCGGATATCGGCATCGATACCCTGTACGGCGAGGTTCATCTTAGCCAGACGCCAGGTGGTGTGGTTGATCTCCTGGCCATAGACGGCAATGTCATTGCGCCGCCCGCCGTGTTCTTCAATGAATTTTTCCGACTGCACGAACATGCCGCCTGAGCCGCAGCACGGGTCATAGACGCGGCCCTTATAGGGCTCCAGCATCTCGACCAGTGTGCGCACCACGGAACGGGGCGTAAAGAACTCGCCGCCACGCTTGCCTTCTGAACTCGCAAAGCCGGAGAGGAAATATTCGTAGACCCGGCCCAGCAGATCCTTCGCCTTGTCGGAGGTATTATGCAGCCCAGGTCGATCAGCTCGCCGAGCATGGTCTTGTTCAGCGTCGGGCGGGCATAGTTCTTCGGAAGGACACCCTTCAGCCCCTCGTTCGACTGGAAGCGCTCGATCGCCTCCATCGCCTCATCGATCAGCTTGCCGATTTCGGGCCGCTTGGCATTCGCCTGAAGATGTCCCCAGCGGGCCTCCTTCGGCACCCAAAAGACGTTTTCCGCGAGATATTCCTCCGGGTCTTCCGCATCCGCATACTTGTCTGCTTCCAGCTTGGCATGGAGGCTATCGAAGGCGTCGGATATGTATTTCAGAAAGATGAGGCCAAGCGCCACATGCTTGTATTCTGACGGCTCCAGATTGCCCCTGAGCTTGTCCGCAGCCTTAAAAAGCTCGGCCGTAAAGCCGAGATCACCATTATTCTCTTTTGCCACCAGGGCGAACTCCCAAATCAATTTGGGCGACAATAGGACGATAGGTTTTGGTGTGTAAAGCTGGACAATCCATTCTGGGTAGGCAAATCGATCGGGGAACCGGCCCCACATCGGGCGGAAATAAATTCAGAAAGGATACCGGAGGAAACTCCGAGGGCGAGGCTCAAAGGACACTATCACATTATCTGCGGAAGCGGTGAAGTGCCCCTCGAATTTGGCCCAGCGAGAGCCGGAATTTTCCGGGATTAAGGCTCAGGTCGGCGGGAATGACGCCAAGCCGATGGAGTTCAGGACTGATTTCCTTCAGATGATCGCAACTTTCCGACAACCCCCTACAGCTTCTCGATGTCGACGACTGCTTCGTCTCATCCTCGCGGATGGCAGCGTTGGAAGTAAACAAAGCCGCTACGTTATCCATTTCAGCAAAGTAATCCGATTGTTATCTGGACAATTCCTGCATTTAGCGGGAAATAAAAACAACCGATGCGTTTGCATCGCACAGTATTTCAGGGACATCTGGCCGCTGGGGCGTATTGCGAACCAGCCTCCGGTGGAATCGCAGGTAGGGGCATGAGGAATCTCGGCAGTTTGTGCTGGAACTGGTTTGTAAGGCTGGTGGCATTTTGGGGGTTGGCGATCGGGGTTGTCTTCGCGCTCAGCTTTGTGTTGGCGCCGCTCGATATCGGTTTGATCATCGAACGCGTAAGCAACGGTTTGGCGTTGCTGAATGGCCAAGTTGGTACGCAAGACGCAAAAACTGTGCTGGACGCACTGAGTCAGACCGATTTCATCTTCAGCCTCGCGTCGCTTATCTTCGCTGTGGCCATTTCCTTGATCGTGACTTTCGGCCTGCTGCACGTCGCCGCGATCGTCGGCTCGCTCTACAATCTTCGTCGCGTTGTCTCACGCCAGAAGACACGGGCTGACTTTGCCAACGAATACGACCAGTCGATCTATCACCACTTGGAAGGCAGCAAGCTGCTTGGCCACGCCTGGCGTGAGTTTGATGAGACCCTGATAAAGCCGTCAGCCGGTGAGCCGCCGCTCATCAAGAACACGGTGCGACCTCAGAGCTTCATTCATCTCGGCGCCATCCGGGACCGTCTTTTTGGCCTGAAGATGATGGCCAGCATTCCTGGCTATTTTGTTGCCGTTGGCTTGCTGCTGACATTCGCAGGGATCGTCTTGGCCCTCTACAAAGCGGGAAGCGCTTCCAGCGCAGGCAATGTGGACGACATGCAGGTGGCAATGACCGAGCTTCTGCAGATCGCATCCTTCAAATTCACCACATCCATCGCCGGGCTTGGCTGCTCGCTTCTTCTATCCATCGTCTTCAAGGTCTATACGATTTGGCTTGAGGCCAGCGTGCACAAGTTTTGTGAGGCTGCGGAGAGCAGGCTCAAATATATCCCACCGCAATCGGTCGCCATCGAGATAGCCGAAGCGGCCAAGGAGCAGCGGGACCAACTGAAGGAAATCAATAGCGACAAGTTCTTTGCCCAAATGGGCCGGCAATTAGAGCCGCAGATCCAGTCGGCCTTCGCGTCGGCAATGGCGCCGATCAATGACAGTATCACCGGTGTGCTCGGTAAGATTACGGAGAGCAGCCAGAGCGGCATCAACGACATGCTCGCGCAGTTCTCGTCGAGCGTCCAGGGCAGCGCAGGGACGGAATTACGCCAGCTTGCGGAAACATTGGGCGCTATGCAGGCAACCCTCGCCGATATGCAAACCGGCGTCCGGGGCTCTGGGGAGGACTTCGCGCGACGCATGAGCGATGCGGCGGAAAACCTCAACCGTCTTGTCAGCGATGCCGCCCGCTCGATGGACGAAGGCGCCAACCGCAACCGCGATGGGCTTGCGGAGATTCTCGCCGTCATGAAATCCACATTCGACAAGGCGAGCGAGCAGGTCGACACGGAGCTCGGACGTGCTGCGGGCGGCGCTTCGGAGCGGCTCGAGGCGGCCATGGGGCGGGTGATGGAGAAGCTGGAAAGCCAGGTCAGCACATTGACGGGCAGCATGACTTCTCTCGACAGCGACCTGCGGGATGGCGTGGCAAAGACGCAGGAGCAAATCAGAACCGCGCAGGAAAGTGCGGTCTCGACCGTGAGCGCGGTCGCAGCGGGAGCTGCCGAAGCCATCAAGACAGGCCTTGCCGAGGCGATCGCCGTGATTCGCCAGGAAGTGGACCGTTTCGAAAGTGCATTGCGCGGGTCCAATTCCGCGCTCTCTTCACAGGCCAATGCCCTCGGCGAAGCAACGTCACAAACGCGCATCGTCTCCGATGCGTTTTCGAAGACGGCAACCGATATACGCTCGGCATCGGCACCGCTGCTGCAGTCCGGAGAGAGGATCGCTTCGGCAACGTCCAGCTTCGAAGATTCGTTGCGCTCGGCCGTCGAGGCGCTTGTGGCAAGCCAGGCCGCCTCGCAACAGCTGAACGGATCGCTGCGCGAGCAATCGGAAAGCATGGCCGCGATCTGGAGCAACTATGAAGCACGGTTCGCCCGGATCGACGAAGCGCTGGCGAAATCGGTCAGCGACCTCGCGACCGCAACCGAGCGGCAGGGCGACACGTTGAGCCGCTATGCAACCGACATCGATCGCGGCCTCGCCAATGCGGTCAATACGCTGTCATCGTCGGTCAAGGAAATGAGCGATTCCTTCGACGAATTCTCCGGCTCGATCTCAGACCTGAGATCGGCTGTCCGGCCTGCGGCGGAGTAGGTGAGCCATGCTGGCATTTGACGATGCCGCCGGTAGGCCGGCGGTTGAGGAGGAAGAGGAAAATTACTTCGTGTCGATGACCGACATGATGGTTGGCATCCTTTTTATCTTCATCATCATGTTGATGGTTTTCGCGCTGCAGTTTCAGAAGCAGACCGACGAATCCGAACAGCAAGCCGACAAATCGAAGGTCCAGATCGAAGAAGTGCTCGAGAAGGTCAGGCAAGTGAGCGAGCAGCTCCATAGCTTGCGATCCGAGATCAACGACGAGCTCGAGGATCTCAGCCAGTCGCAGCGCGAGCGGACCGCCTTGCTGAACGATCTTGAGCGCGAGTTGAAAGCCACGGGCCTCGACGTTCAGATCGACCGCGAAAACGGCGTTTTGCGTCTGACGGAAAACGCAATTCGCTTTGCCACGGACAAGTCAAACTTGAGCGCCCAGGCTGCCGACAATGTTCGAAAGCTTGCTGCTGTGCTCGCGCGGGTGTTGCCGCGATACACAAGTTGCGTCGTTTCAAGTAGTGCCACGGATTGCAAACAGCTTGCGCCTGGCGCAGCAATCGACACCGTTTTCATTGAGGGGCACACAGACAGACAGGGATCGGAGACAACGGCCGGTGATAGCCGGAATTGGCAGCTATCGACCGAACGGGCTGTCGAGACCTACCGAACGTTGACTGCCTTCGAGCCATCGCTGAGAGCGCTAAGAAATCCGGAGAAGAAAGAAATCCTCTCTGTCTCAGGCTACTCCTCGACGCGCCCGATACCGGGGACAGAAATTCCTGCACAAGGCCCTGAAATTACCCAACAGGCCTGGGAGAAGAACCGGCGTATCGACATGCGCTTTGTCATGCAGGTTGACGCTTCCGATCGACTAAAAGACGTGCTCCGTCTCACCGACGATATGGAAGGACAGATCGAGAAACTGCGGGAAGCGGCGACACTCAGATGATTGGGCTCTTCCGCGAAGCTTGCACAGTTATGTCAGCCCGCGCGTCCGGGCTGACCGGTCATGACGTGATACCCAAATACACTTACGTGCATGAAGCAGCACGATCAATTGGCGCAACCGGCATTGATGATCGTGCAAAACGTGACCTGGCATCCATCAATGAAATTGCAGCGCGGGTGCTACCGATGTTGCAGGCAGGCGATGCCTTGTCGACGAAGGAATTTCGCGAAGCTATCTGGTGCCTGTGGGAGGCTAGGACGCCGCTGGCCGACCAACCCGCAGTGCTGAGGCGAATTGTCGAAGAAGTGGATCGGAGCGACAAGCGCAAGCTGTTCAGGACGCTCGCTACAGTCTATTTGATACAATTTCGTCCGGGCAGACCGGGACTTGAGGCCATCAGCTCCATCTTGCAACAGGGCAGTGTTCGCTGGGGCGAGCCGTTCGCATCATATCAAAAAGACTACGCACTCTACGATCCGGTCCTTGGCCCCAAGAATATCGCAGCCTTGGCATTGCGGCAGGCTATGTCGCCCTCCGACGCGATGCGATCTCTCGGGTTCGGTGCGCTCGACGCGCAGTCCGGCTTCACAGAGGCGATTACCCGAAACCTATTGGTGCAACTCGGCGACGGGGCGGAGCCCGACCATATGAGGCGCCTGGAGATGGTTAGATCATATGCGCTCGACAGCCGGAACGAGCTTGTCTTCAAGGGACTTGATCTGGAGATAGCCGAAGCGTTGATCAAACCGTTTCTCGGCAAGTCGCCTGAGAAAGCGATTAAAGATCTCTTCTTGAATTTCATTGTCTCGATTTTCAAAGATCCGCGAACCTATCCCGGCCGCTGGGAGCGCTTCCCGCAAATCAAGGCATTGATCGTCTCATGGCTAACGGAGCAGTCGCTTCGGCAGTTCCTTGATATCGTGGGGCTCACCGTAAAGGATCCGAACGACGCTCAGATGTGGCGATATCGACGTGCGTTCTGGGAAGCCGCGCACCGGAAAGGCATCATCAGGGGCGCATGGGTGGTCTTCGCAGAGGATGGCGCCCGACTGGCGCGTAGTCGTTTTGGCAAGAATGTGGACTTTGCCACATTTGTCAGTGCTGGCTCCAAACAGATCCAGCGCACACACGCAGTGCTTCTCCTCGAGGTCGGTCAAGGAGTTGTCGCCGACTGGAGCCACAATGGCAAGGTAAACATTTGGTCCGATTCGGCCGAGCGAGGCGCGCCGAAGCTCTATCAGAGAAGCTATAGTTCGGACGACGTGACAATTTCAAAAGACGATATCGAAACCTCGCGCTATCTCGTTAAAACACATAGCTCGCCCAAAACCTACAGCTGGCAGCGTGTCGTCGCCGAACGAATTTACCGGATGACGAATACGAGGTTGCAGCCCAGTGACTACAAATAGGGATCAATCATGAGCTTCAGGTGCATCCCGCAGCATAACGGCGCTCTCATCGAGTTCGAACAGCGAGGCCTGCTCGGCAAGAAGGCAGTTCCCTATCAGCAGTGGAGCGACAAGGCTGCCGCTGGAGATCACGGCTTCCGCTTTCTATCGCATGCCGTCGCAGCCGGTGATCTCGTTCCTTCCGGTGATAGCGTCTTCGCAAAGCCGGAATTCATCTTGTCTTTGTCGGCGACGCAGGCCGATATGCTGCGCGTGCCCAAACTGGTCGGACTTTCGGTCAGCCTTTCCATGCGCGGTCGGATCGACAACTCCGATAGCACCCTCCTCCTGACCTGGCAGGACCAGAACTCGCGGCCCATCACCCCGGACTTTCACGGCCCCTTCCTTCGCGTGGGTGGCGACTGGGCCCGACTGTCTCGTCCGCTCTACGATATCCACATCGCGGCCCGCGACTACAACAATTCCGCCGGCCAACCCTTCGCCGAGCGTCTTCCTTTCTGGCAGCAGGTTCAGGATAAGTTGAAGACCTATCTTGGCAGCGATGTGCAGGCCGACAAGTTTGTGGGTTCTCTGACAATTTATCAGGCCGGCGCATTCGGCCTAGATGTCCGCGAAACCACTCAGGGAACCGATTTCCTGCCGGTGCTGATGTCGCGCACGGTCGAGCCTGAGCTTGGCGAGGTCGACGATGGCAATGATGCGCCGGAAACTGATGGCGACGATGCCGCGGCTTGGGCTTCGGACACCGACAGACGCAGCAACGATGCCGATGCGCTTCTTCCACCAATCCTCCAGGACACATTTTACGAACAGGCGCTGTCTCGGCCCGGCAGAACCGAAGCGGCGTATATTGTTGGGCGCAATACATATCTTCTGCTCGAGCCCCCATTGCGCACGGCGCTCGATGTGGTCAAGCAGATGCGCGGAGCACCTGCCGAGGCCCGCAGAGAGTTCTTGAAGAACCCGCGCACCCGTATCGCAGCGGCGCTGGGCGATGATGGTGATGCTCTCGCCTCCGGTCTGTTCGTCGAGACGGCGCAATATTCCGATCGGATCGAAGGCCTGGGGCTGTGGCAAAAACCAAGCCTGCCGTGGATCAAGAAAAAGTCCACCCAGTGGCTGCCGGAAAACTTCGTCGTTCGGATCGGCAGCAGGACTCTCAATGCCACTCCGGACAAGATCGAGGAGCTGCAGGTTCTTTGTAACCAAGCGGAGCAGGACCGCTCCGACGAGATCAATTTCGAGCAGCAGCTTTATCCAACCACGGATGTTCGCAGGATGCTCACAAGCCTTGATGAAGACGGCGTGCCCTACTCCGGCGAGCCGCAAGGCGAGAGACCGGCTCGTGAGGCTACGGACAATGACGTCCTGATCATCAGGCAGAACCTGGAGGAGCTCGACTTCCAGTCAAGACTGGAAAAACGAAGCAACCTCATCCCCAGCGGCTTTCCAACGCAGAGCATAAACGGCACACAGCCCAAGCAGCATCAGCTCCAGGGCTTCGAATGGCTTCGCAATTGCTGGACGCAAGGCTGGCCCGGTGCGCTGCTCGCCGACGACATGGGGCTTGGCAAGACATTTCAGGCGCTCGCGTTTCTTGCCTGGATCAGGGACAACATGGCGGCAAGGCGCGGCGCCTATCGGGCGCTGCAGGGCCCGATCCTGATCGTTGCCCCGACCTCCCTTCTCGACAACTGGAAAAAAGAGGCCAGCACCCATCTCAAGCCGGGCAAGCTTGGTTCCTGTGCGGAGGCATTCGGCTCTGGCCTGAAAGCACTCAAGACCCGCAAAAGCGCCGGATGGACCGAAGAGGACGCGCTGGACGTCGCCTATATGCGACAGGCCGACTGGATCCTCACGACTTATGAGACACTCGCCCTTTATCACCGCAGCTTTGCGCGCATCGCCTATTCGATCGCAATCTTCGACGAGATGCAGAAAGTGAAGTCGCCGGATTCGATCAACAGCCACACCGCCAAGACTATGAACATCGACTTCGTTCTGGGCATGACCGGAACTCCAATCGAAAACCGGCTGGAGGATCTATGGTGCATTATGGATCGGATTGCGCCCGGCTATCTGGGTGACCTTAAGAGCTTTTCCAGCACGTATGGCGATGAGGATCCGCAGGCCCTTGCCGAGCTCAAGGCGAAGATGGATCGGCCTCAGCACAATGCGCCCGCCATCATGTTGCGGCGTATGAAGGATGACGTCGCAAAGGATCTGCCAGCCAAGCATATCATGCCATACTCCATCGCGATGCCGGCGACTCAGGCAAGGGCTTATGATGACGCCGTCGCAGCGGCACGGGCTGGTTCGAAAAGCCGCAAGAGCATGCTGGAAACCCTCCATCTGCTCCGCGGCATATCCTTGCATCCTGATCGCGCAGGCGAGGCCAATGCCTATGATGCAGCCTGGCGCATGTCGTGGATCAACAGCTCCGCGCGGGTGCAGAAGGCCGTCACTCTTCTTGAGGAGATCCGTAGGCGGTCGGAGAAGGCTCTTGTTTTCCTTGAAGACCGGGCCATGCAACAGACGTTTGCAGCAGCGATCGCGGAGCATTTGAATCTGTCGGCGCGACCGCCGATTATCAATGGAACGATGGTCGGCCGACAGCGCCAGGAGATCGTCGATGCCTTCCAAAAGGCCCCGAAAAGTTTCGATCTCCTCATCCTCTCGCCGAAAGCCGCGGGGATCGGCCTCACCATTACGGCGGCGAATCATGTGATCCATCTCAGCAGATGGTGGAATCCGGCGGTCGAGGATCAATGCAACGACCGCGCCTTCCGCATCGGCCAAACCAAGGATGTCACCATTCACTTGCCTATGGCGATCCACCCCACCCATGGAGCAGGGTCGTTCGACCAGAAACTGCACGATTTGCTGGAGCGCAAGCGATCATTGTCGCGAGACATGCTTGCACCGCCGACTTCCGAAAGAGATGTCGATGGCTTGTTCGCGGACGTCGTCGGGTGAGAATGGAGATACCTGTTCCATCCGTAAAAGACTTCGTATGGCCATTGGACGCAAGCTCGCCGGAAGGTTAATGGTTTGTGACCGGCTAGCGTCTGACCTTCGCGACGAGCAAACGATCAACCGAACACAAGCTCCGGCACGACCGCCTCCCAAACATCGCGATGAAGGTGCACCCTAAACTCTTCCTTGTTGTCAGCCTTGCGCCAGCGAACGATCGCGCCCACCTCGCCGCGGAGGAAATTCAGCCCCTCGGGAGGTGACCAGCTTTTGGCCATGCGTCCGAGAGTCTGTCCCCAAGCATCCTGCATTATCCACGTGTGGCCATCGCGCGCGATCTGAAGCGCATCACCTGCCTTTGCCGCCGAGATCGCGACAAGCGAGGGATGACCCGATCCGAGACGGCCGGCCCACGACAGGTCCACGGTTTTGAGATTCGGCACTTGGTATAGCGCAGCGGGAAAATCGGCGGCATCTGAGATGGCTGGCGCGACGCGACGCAGCACATGCTCTTTCCCGTGTGGGACGAACGGATGCTGTCCTTCCGCGATGATGCCCAAGCTACGTCGCGCTCTGGTCATGGCGACATAAAAAAGGCGGCGCGGCGCATCTGGATCCTCGCCCTTCGAGGGCCGGTCCCAACCGCCATTCAGGATAACGACATCCTCGAACTCCAGGCCTTTCGCCCGATGCGCCGTCAGTAGCAACAGGCCACGCTGATCGCCGCGGGCATCATTGGCCCATTCGGCGAACCACTCGATGAGGTCAGGTACGGGCATAGTCTTGTTTGCAAGCTCTTTCGCCAAAGCGGCGATGCCTTCGCCAATCAGGTCCGTCCAGCGATTGGACGGTATCGCGTTCAGCACGCCCACCAGATCACGGACGCCCAGCAAACGTGTATTATCGCGGCGTAGGACGTCGATGAACTGTTGCATTTCGCGCAGACGCCAGATGCTGGGCAGGCTCTCATTAGCCATCTCCACCGGAATGCCCAGCGTTTCGGCATAAGCGCGCACCGGAGCCAACCGCCGCCAGTCACGAGCGATGATTGCCGCACGCGACCAACTCCACTCCGGATCAAGGCGCGATAGTCGCAAGAGTTCATCGATCGCGGTCATCGCCTGTGCCACATCGCCGGACGGGCAGTCCAGCACTTGCACACGCCCACGTGCCACCGGATCAAGCGCCTCCATCTCTCCGCCGGGCGGCGCCTTGCTGCGCTTGCGATCTATGGCAATGTCGTGACCGGCTTTCATACGGGCGGCGGCTGGCGCGATGACTGTATTGGCCGCCGCAACGATGTGCCCAGTCGAGCGATAGTTCTCGACAAGAAACATCGGTCGTGCGCTATAGTCGGTCTCGAACTGGCGGATGAAGCGGATGGACGCCCCGGCGAAAGCGTAGATATTCTGATCATCGTCGCCCACCGCAAACAGGCTGAGCCGAAGCTCCTTATCGTCCAGCGAGCGGCCTGCGACGGCCGAGATCAAAGCATATTCCTCGGGGCCAATGTCCTGATACTCATCTACCAAGATCCAGCGGTAGCCTTGAATCAGCGTATCACGTTGTGCCTCTGCCTCTGGTTTGCTCAGTCCTTCCCCGTTCAACTGGCGCACTGCTTCCATAACGATCCCGTCGAAGTCGTAGGACGTCTCGCTTGCAGCTTCGGCAAAGCTCGCGCCCACCAGTCGCATCGCCAGGGCGTGACAAGTGGATATGGTCACCGCAGCCGCATCATCGCCGATCAAATGCCGTAGCCGGATGCGTATCTCGGCAGCGGCATGACGGTTGTAGGTCAGCACGAGGATGCCGCGCGGGTCCTCACGGCGGACACGGATTAGGTAGGCGACGCGATGCACCAGAACGCGCGTCTTGCCCGAGCCCGGTCCTGCAAGAACCAGGACGCTTGTTTGTTCGCGGTCGTCAGCGACAATCTCCTGCTGGACTGGATTCTTCAGCGCCTCTACGATCGTCTTCCAAGAGCTGCCAGTAGTCTGACGCCGGATCTCACCACCCTTGCCGGGCATCCAGCGGCGCAGAAAGGCGTCGCGCTCCAGCACAAAGTAATCCTCGGACAGCCGCAGCGCCTGCTCCATCGCGGCAAGGCCCTTTTCTGCATAGGCCGCCATCACATGGGTCTGGATGGTCTGCTCCGTGTAGTGATCCTCCAGGGGTGTGAAATCCTTCACGGTGAACTGGCCGCCCGAGGGGTTCAAATGAACCGTCATCGCCTGCCGGAAAATCGTCAGTCCCTTGCCGAGTGTCACCACTTCCTGCTCGTGCAGCCACAGGAGTGCGCGCTCCATCAGTTTTGTCATGTCCTGAATGCCGCTGCCGCGCAGCAACGCGTCTCCTGTCAGGGTGGCGAGTAGGTCACCCATCGTGGTCTCGACCTGGATGTCCTTGCCGCGGCTACCCTTCGGCAACTTGCCCAGAAGGTGCCCTAGCAATCGTTCCGCCCCCTGCTGCCGCAGGATTGCTGTCTGTTCCAACGCCTGCCAGGACCGTTGCAGCGTGACCATCAACGTGTTGCGCGAAGCCTTGCGCACCCGCAGATTTCCCTTACCACCATCCTGATCGCGCCCGTCGCGGCCCATGCTGCGCAAGAGCTTCTCCACGATGTCGGGCCGCACTGCGCTGTGCCCCTGATTGCGGAGCGCCTGGCAGGTTTCAGCCAGATGCAAGGGAATGTCTCCGGCGCCTTCCGCATCCGGGGCGGCCTCCCGCATCAGGGCAATCAGCGCCGTTTCAAGCCGCGCGGCCTGCGCCAGACGCTGCTGCGAATGACCGTCCACCGCAACATGGACAAATATCGTGACGACGACGTCGTTGCGGGCGATCCCGAGCGCCTCGAGATCGGCCAGCGCCTTGTTCAGCATACCCCCTGTCAATCCGCTGATCCCGGCCAGCTCGTCGGTGGAAATGCCCTGATCGGACGGCGCGTTCATCAAGTGGCGCGTGATATCCAGAAGCTGCTTGCGACGGGTGCCGGTGATCGCGGCTTTGCCCAGGATCGCCTCGGCCTCTTCCAGGTTGCGGATCCTGAGCGATGAGGGGAATACCTGAACCTTGTTCTCCTCGCGACTCAGCAGCGTGGCCTCCTCCAGCCATGACACCGCGGTCTTCACCCTGGTGTCGTCGGTGTTGGTGTCGCGCTCGAATTCCTGATCGCGTTCAGCTCGCACGACTTCGCCCGAGGTGGCGACGACGGTGCCGGTCTTTTTCGACCGCTCGTCAAGTCGCCGCAGGGCCTTGAGGATCGCGCCGATTTCGTGCCGGGCCAGACGCGACCGGGCAGAAAGCGAGAACTGGCGTTCGACGTCTTCCTCAGTGAAGAGAAGCACGCAATTGGCATGGGCACGATCGCGGCCCGCTCGCCCCGCTTCCTGCAGATAGTTCTCCAGTGATCCGGGAATGTCGCCATGGACCACCAATCGGATATCGGGCTTGTCGATCCCCATGCCGAAGGCGTTGGTCGCAGCAATAATTCGCAGTTCGCCGATGCGAAATCGTTCCTGAATGTCACGCTTCTCCTCGGACGTCAGCCCGGCATGGAACCGTTCCGCCGACAGACCCCGCTGCTTGAGGAACTCGGCGACGCGCTGTGTCTCGCTGCGGGTGGCACAATAGACCACGGCACCAGAAGCGCCCTCCTGTGGTAGCTTGGTCTCGATCACATCGAGGATGTCCGCCAGTTTGGTGCCGCGCTGCGTCGGCCGGACCTCGAAGCTGAGATTGGTGCGCACTGCGCCACCGTCCAGCAGCAAAAGTTCGCGTCCAAGCCGTGCCTTGAAATGCTCTCGGATGTCCCGCACCACTTCGGGTTTGGCGGTGGCGGTCAAGCACAGCACCTGGGCAGGCGCGTCATCGCCCGAGGATTCCTTGATGAAGCGGCTGACATAGCGGTAATCAGGCCGGAAATCGTGTCCCCATTTCGACACACAATGCGCTTCGTCCAGCACCCAGAGCCCGATCTCACGCTGTGCCAGAACCGATCGGACCGAGTTGCTGCGCAATTGCTCGGGTGAGATCAGCAGCATTGCGGCCTCTCCCATGCGGACACGGTCCAGTGCATCCTGCCGCTCGGGCATCGAAAGCATGCCATTGACGGTCACGGCAGAGGATATCCCTGCCCGCGCCATGCCCTGAACCTGATCAGCCATCAACGCGACCAGCGGCGAGATCACCACTGTCAGCGCTCCGGTCTTGTCGAACTTCGACAGGGCGGGGATCTGATAACAGACCGATTTGCCGGTGCCGGTCGGCAGAATGCCGAGGACGCTCGACCCGCGCATCGTCTCATCGACGATCCGCTCCTGGAGGGGGCGGCCCATATCATCCACAGGCTCCGCGCGGAAAGCATCGAACCCGAACCAGCGTGACAGCGCGCGGACCGGGTCGTTCTTTTCGCTACACCAGGTGCAATCCGGGCTTTTGCAGTTGGCGTCGCGAAGGTGCCGCACGATCAGTGCAGCCTCGCGGAACTGCGCCCGTACCCAAGGCGGCATGACGGAATCTCCGCCCGCGACCAGGATCCAGGACAAAGCATAGGCCATCGGCCAACCGAGCTGCGGGTTCGTAAGGCGGTTCAGCATCTGCTCAACCCGCCTCTCGCAGGCGCGCCCCGCCAGAAGCCGGAAAATCGCTTCTTTCGCCACAAGATGATCGGGCGCGGGAGCTCCGCGAACCTGCCGAAACACCGCGTCGAACCCGCCTTGGTTCTCCATTCTCGTAGCAAGGAAATGAAAGGCTGCAACGGCATCGGGCTGGTCGGCGTTCTGCTGTGTCAAAGCCGTCAGTTGATTGCGCAGCACCTGCAACACCAGTCGCGCATCCAGTTCAGGATCGTTGACATGACCCGCTTGCAGACGCCCGTCATGATAATGCTTGACCAGGTGGTGGTAGGGATTGCGCGGAAATGCGAGCGGATTGAGCCATAGAGTGTCTATCGGTGATCGCAGAACATTCGCCAGCCCAGGCCGCACCGCGAACAGATGAGGCAAGTCATGCCGAAGTATGTTGTGGCCGAGCAGATGCACGCCCCCGGTCGCTTCTGCTTCCAGGCGGTCGAGGGCTATCACGAGATCGCGTTTTTTTGCCAAGATCGGGGGACGAGCATCATCGCGCACCGCCGCAAAAGCAAAGATGCTTGCGGTTGCAGGATCAACTTCCAGGTCGATCGAAACGCAACGCTGCAGAAGGAGTTGGAAGGGCTCATCCAGATGCATCAATTTTTCATTCACGTGATGACACGATGAGCGATCATGGTCGTGCGTTTGGCGAAAGGTCAACGTTCAACTTGTGCTACACAAGAACTTTGCCGGATCGCCACCTATCTAGCTCATTTCTATGATGCGACCTATACGCTGCGGCCTATGGCACACAGCGCCAATAGTTCAGATCTTTAGTTGTGACAGAAGGGTCGACGGCACCGCCTCACGTAGTCGCCATGTCACGGTAATCGGCATCTCGCCTGTCCAAGTTTCGAAATCCACTTCGCCACAGTAGATGAATAGTGCCGGCTTGGGTCCGATCTTCTTCGTCTTCCGGACAAGCAAGTGGACGTGAAACCCCAGGGCTTGATGGTCACGGATCATCTCGCCATGCTTCGATTGTTGCTTGGTCCTATTCTGACTTTGCCATGAGAATTCCGTGGCTGAGGTGAAGTGATCAGCATAGCGGTGCTCGTCCATCATCCCCTCCTTCTCCAAGGTGACGAGCAGAAAGATGTGAGGCGGTTTTGGCACAAAACCAGCATTCCACGTCGCCTGATCGAAGGTTAGCCCGAAAGCTGGAGGAATAACCTCGCGCGAATAGCGTTCCCAAAGCCGAAGGCCTGCCTGCGCCTGGGCCTGCACACTCATCGGCTCCATGCGCCAGACATCGCTCTGGTATCGGAATCGGACACGATCGCCTTTGCCCGGAAGTCCGGCTTCGTCGCCGAACCATCCGCGAAGAATGGTGGACAAGCGGTTGGAGGAATCGTCGACTCTCCGCACAACGTTAATTGCGATCTTGGCAACTGTAGCCTCCATCGGCTGATCGTCTACGATAACGCGCAGGGGACCTTCCGGCAGCCGCCCTGCGCCCGACGTCGTCGGGAGGAATAAGATAGGTTGTCCGCTCGTGTTTCGGGCGACGCGGCAAACAGCTTCAGCCGGCTCGTTGGGAACACCGCTTCTGCTCAAATATTGCGCAAGACGCCAATCGAGGATTTCCCGCAGAAGTTGGCTAAACGTCGCCCTATCCCGTGGGACGCTCACTAAGCCGAATTGATCTTCTTGCAAAACAAAATACGGAGCGCCCTCGCTATCCCGCAGCTTCGTCAGGACATCGATCGGAAACCTTAGCACGAGCGATCTGAGCGTCTTCCGATCCGCGAGATCGACAGAGAAATCCTGCTGAAGCTTATGGACTCGAGAGGCAAACTGCGCGACACTCTCGACGAGCTCATCGACGGTACAGCGGTCCCGCACGGTCTCCTCATCGAACAGTGCGAGAAGCGTCACGAGCTTGTAGCTTCGGGTTAATTCAGTCTTCTCCATCTCCTGAAAGAAATCCCGATGCTCCGACCAAGTCGATCGTTCCAGATCGTCCAATCCGCGCATACGTTCTAGGAAACCAAGCCAGGAACGTTCGCTGCTGCTTCTTGGATTGTTGCCTGAGTGGAAAACCTCTGACGCTGTTGGGCGGATGCCATGCCGCTCCAGGAAGTCGCGGTAAAAGTCTTCCAGTGCATTCTCGGTGCTGGCTGGTTTCACCAGCATGCGCAGTATGTCGAGTGCCTCGAGGTCATAGGTCACCTCACAACCGGTGGGCAGATTGATCTGATCGCCTCGCAGCCGTTCCAGGAGCTCGCGGATATGGCCACCAGAAGACGCATCGACATTCGCAATCGAGGCGAACGCACGCAACTTCGTGAGGAAGATACGATGGTTGCCGATATAATCGATGACAACGAGACGCTTCTTGTTTGCGGACTTTCGCAAACCGCGGCCGAGCTGTTGCAACCAGATTATGGTCGATTCCGTTGGCCGCAACATCAACACGGTATCGATACTCGGGACATCGACACCTTCGTTGAACATGTCGACGGCAAACACTACCTCGAGTTCGCCCGCTTCCAGTCTCTGCAGCGACGTAGCGCGAGGTGCGGAGTTTATGCCGGAATGGACGGCGACAGCGGGCACGCCGTGGCGGTTGAAGAAGTCGGCCATAAAATCGGCATGTGTCTGGGAACAGCAGAAGCCGATACACTTCGTCCCACCGCGCAGTCGGTACTGTTCGAGCGCATTCTGCGCTCGTGCTTCTGTGGCGACAGCAGCGGTGAGTTCTGTAATGTCGAACTGCGCGCTGCGCCAGGGGATGTTTCGATAATCTAAATTGTCCGGGACGCCGAAGTAATGAAAGGGGCAGAGATGCCCGGCTTCTATCCCCAGATGGACACCGGCCTGGAAGACGAGGTTCTCTTGGCACAGACCGAGGAGATCCGCTCCGTCGCTCCGCTCGGGCGTCGCCGTCAGACCGAGGAGGAACTTTGGTCCGAAGTAATCGATGATGCGTCGGTAGGTGGCCGCTGCTGCGTGATGGAACTCATCGATGACGATATAATCGAAGGTGTCCGGTCGAAATTGCTTGATTTGGTTCACCTTGCCGAGAGTTTGAACGGAGGCGAAAAGGAGATCGGCATCCGTGTCCTTGTAATCGCCCGCCAATCTTCCGATCCGAGCTGTCGGTCGCACACGTCGAAATGTCTCGATCGCTTGATTGAGTATTTCCTCGCGGTGGGCAACGAAGAGGATACGACGATATTCGAGGCGATCGCTGTCGAAGGCCGCCAGCCAAGTCTTGCCAAGACCGGTAGCGAGCACAACAAGGCCCGCAGTAAATCCGTCCTGCCGTGTGTTCTCGAGCGCTGCGAGGGCCCGCCGTTGGATGGCGTGGGGTTCGGGAGGGGGCAGCGGCGGCTCGTATGCTAAGCCAGCATCCTGGAAGCCTAGCGGATTCCTCCGGCTTTCATAGCGGTCGATCCACTCCGGCGTGACGGAGACGGCGCTATAGGAATTGAACAGGTCTTCGAAGCCATTGGTGATCTGGGGGAAGGCCGATCGGTCGTGGCTGGAAATGACCTTGTAGTTCCACTCGATTGATGTGGTCAGCGCCGCCTCTGACAGGTTGGAACTTCCGACGAATGCCACGCCCTCCTTGCCCGATAGAAAGATGTAGGTCTTTAGGTGAAATCCCTGCGCCGCAGCCTCGAAGACCCGGAACGTCAGATCGCCGTCGAGATCGGCCAGACGCCGCAGAGCCATCGGCTCCGTCACGTCCATGTAGTCGCCCACGAGAATTCGGGCTCGTCCACCGCGGACCAAAAAATCTTTCAGATGTTCGACGATCAGTCTGGCGCCGCTATCAAGCAGAAATGCTACTGCGATGTCGCAGGCGTTCGCCTCGTCCATATGCATGATGAGATGGGGCAGAAGGTGGTCGCTTCCGCCAGTGACCAAGCGCTTTAACGCTTCGGTGGTGCTCACCTCCTGGGCCAGGTAGTTGGCTTTGTGCGGGATAACATGCCTGACGCCGCCTCTCGGATCGTCGACGTCACCTAGGCAGCGCGGAATGACATGCAGGTGAAAATGGGAGACCGTTTGTCCTGCAGCCTCAGCCAGATTGAAACCGACATTGTACCCATCAGACTTATGCTTTCGTTCGATCTCGATTTTTGCCCTGTCGATGTTCTGCCAAATTGCCTGCTTCTCGTCCGCTGAAAGATCGTCCCATGTCGCCGCATGCCGTCGTGGAACGATGAGTAAATGTCCTGGCGACACGGGGAAGGCGTCCCACAGGGCGACGACTTGATCGTCCATAAAGGCGATGCGGCTCAGTTCGGCGGTGCAGAAAGGGCATTGGATCATCGGCAAATCAAATCGTCGCACGTTTCATAGCCATCTTCGATGCCAAGGGCCCACCACCAACGTCCAAGTTGCTTCAAGGTCAGTCCCGCATCCGACGTCGAGGCAGGGTCATAAGGCTGACAACGACGTAGGCCCCAAAAATTGATCCCACGATGGAGAGCCTTGTTTCTGATTCGTCCGTCTGAAAAACATAGGGGGCGTGGGTTTTCCCAGGCGTACGTGGGATGACCCCGATGTGTGGTGCGCTCTAAATAGGCATGGCTAGAATTAACCCGACTGGTTATCCGCTGTACGAGGACATACTCATAACCAGCCTTCTGGGCAATTCGCCGCCCCAGGCAATGATCGACTACCACGCTCCAAGGTGCGGTTGGAAAGATACCCAATGCCGCTGTCCGGTATCCCTCGAATTCTGGGTTTACATACACCAGCCGCAGAGGGTCTTTGTCGACGACGAGAACATCCTTAATCGACCACTTCTTGTGTTGGTAGCAGTTGTCTCCAAAATGATCGGCAAGTGCTTTCCGCGAGCGCGCTGCGATGGGAATATTCCAGGGCCCATATCCCCGCATCCGAGTAGCGATGTACCGGAATTCTCCTGGCCGAAAGGTCTTTGCCAAATTGATCAAGGGTAGCCCTACACTGCGTTTTGACGTCCACCACTGAAAAGCATCCGCGGAGACTCATCTGACTCAGGCAGCCTATTTTTGTACTTGTAGGCCTCGCCTTGACCGTCTCTATTTGGCGCTAAAGAGATGTGCCATCATTGCACCACCTGAGCGTCACTCGATCGGCATCCCACCGATTGCAACTAATGCTAGCTCCTCAAAGAAGGATCTCCTATGCTTTGCTTAGATCGAGGCGCGTTGAGATTCCAATGAAAAGTTCAACTGATTCCCCAAAAAGTCCCGATCGTTTTTTTGGGGAGCAGAGAATGACTATCCCTACGGCGTGGTTCGGTTATACGACGCTGCACTTGAGCGCTGGCTCACCTCGCCGTTCATTGATGAATTCTGGTCCAGCGCCGTCATTCATGTTGTCGTGAGGTGGGTGAGGCTTGTGACAAACAATCACGCTCCATCCACTGACGCGGCGCATGCGACTTTCGTTCTCGCGAAAATTATAGGCCCATTTATTGCGCCGGATGAACACTTCCTGCGGTTGGTGCGCTCGCTGCAACTAAATGGCACGTCAATCCAGGCCATCAAGGAGGCTCTGGAGTCGAACGGGTCGAACCTAGATCATATCGCGGAAGTCATTCGTGCCCTCGCTGATATCGATGCGCGCTTCGCAGCTTCGGCGTTGCGCCTTCTCGCCGATATACAAGCTAATCCGACGGCAGAAATAGGCAAGCTGGAGTGAGCGCTCAAGGGCTGCTACCGATAACGCCGAGGCCGACGAATCAATTGCAAAGAAAGCGATCGGACGAGATAATTAGCCCTCAGAGCCGAGACAAAGCAAAGTTCGGAGTAATGCAGTTCAGCCCGTTACGCAATGAGTTGGACGAGGTGGTGGGGCACTGCGACTACCTCGCACAGCTTGCAAACTATCTGGACGCAAAGAGAACCTGCTCGGGTTCCAATCTAGCCGGCGAACGATAGGCCTCAGGATCTTCCTGCCAACAAAGCAATCGATTCTACGCCGGCGAGCGGTCCGCTTTCGTTGAAAGCGTCCAACTTTCCAAATAACAGACATAAGGCGCAAGGCGGACAAACGCGCGGTGATCGCTAGAGGTAATTTGGGACCTCATTGGCGGAGACTGTTGCCGCTCGCGCGTCCTGTTGACTGATGCCCAAAGCCAGGGCACAAAAGTGGCATCCACGGTCGCTCGCGATGGGAAAACAGAGGGGATTTCAAGGCTTCAATGATAAGTCATTGAAATCATGTGAGAATCAAGGTTCCCCAGCCAAATTTTCTCTCCCGCTAAACTCTGCGATCTTCAGTTCATAACTTTTCTGCGCCCAATTTGCGCCAACCGCAGTAGCAAAACCTCAACCTTCCGCCGCTAGAATCACCCCAGCTCCCTGGAGACGATTCGAGCCATGAAGACCTTTTCTGCGATATTGCTGGCGGCACTTCTCCTTCCGGCCACCGCCCGAAGCGAGACGGCCCAGAGCGAGACGGAATGGATGGGCGAGGCGCGACAGTGGTCGGTCGGGTTCGTCGGTGAGAAACCATCTTATTGCCGGCTGGTCTGGAACAACGAGCTCGGCAAGACGGTCGAATTCCGCCAGAGCCTCGATAGTGCCATGTGGCTGGTTTCGAAGGATGGCTGGGATATTCCCGAGGGCACGACGACCAAGGTGACGCTCATCGGCTATTCCGGCACCAAGGCTGTTGCGGCCGAAGCCTTCGACAGCAAAACGCTTCGCATCCTGCCGGCAACCGAGAAGACGGGCGTGGCTCAGATCAAGAAGGTCCTGAAGAATTCCTTTGTCGGCACGCCGGATATGGAGCTGGATTTTGCCGGAAATGAAGAGCCTTGGGTGGTGCCTTTCTCGCGGTTGCAACAGATGTATACGACCTATGTCAACTGCCTGAACCGCCTCGTCCCGGTCAATCAGGCCAGCCAGGTTTCGGACAAGACACAGCCGTTCTAGAGCGCGTAGCGATCACGCGGATTCGCTTGCCAGGCTTTACCTCGTCATCTCCCCCGCAAAACCGCCGAACACTTTTGCGCGATGTGCTTTCGATGCCCGCGTTCTGCGTCGCCACGCCGCAGCAGCGCGCCACAAATTCGGCCTGCGCCACAATGATCCTCACCGTCGTGCCCGCTGCACTTGGTTCGTGCGGACAGTTGGATTGGTGTTCTTCCCATCTCAGGAGGCCCTTATGCAAAGGCTTCGTATCGCATTTCTCATGAGCGCCGCGGCAATCGCCGCCGCGCTTACCGGCCCGGCTGTGGCCGAGAGCCTCGATCACAAATCACCCGATACCCATGTCCTCGTCGTGCGATTACCCGATGGTTCGCTCGAGCGCATTCGCTACGCCGGTGACCGACCGCCGCAAATCCGGTTCGACAGTGAGCCGGATTCGGGCCTTTTCGATCCCTTCTGGCCTTCCGCTCCCTTTGCCGATCTGGACCGAATATCCGCGGCCATGGACCGCCAGGCTGCCGCGATGATGCAACAGGCAGACAGCATGATGCGGACATCGCCGGGCAATCAGACTGATGTCGACCTCAATGGGCTGCCGGCCGGCATGCAGGGCTATTCGATGGTTTCGACGATGTCCGGCAACGGCGTCTGCACCCGCAGCGTCCGTTACTTCGGCGGCGCTGACGGCAAACCGCATGTCGAGAGCAGCATGTCCGGGAATTGCTCGGCCGGCAAGGCAGCGGGCGCACCCTTGCCCGCCAAGGCGCAGCGACCGACCCTGAAGCCGAAAACCTCTGGTGTCATCGAGGTCAACGCTCAGCCGCCGGAATCGGATGGCGGCGCATTACGGACAAATCTTCTGCTTGCCAGCACGGCGAATTGACGGATGACGGCCAGAAGCCGTCAGCTGCTCGTCAGACGGAAATCTTGCTCCGTACCGCATCGGCGATCTCGGTCATGCGGTCGACAGGTGCGTGGCCAATGAGCATGAAGGCATGGGTGGCGTTCGCCCAATAGACGACATTCATGCCCTTGCGGCCTTCGATATCGGGGGCCTTGGGGCCGCCGTCGGAGGCGACGATGCAGAGCGCCATTGGGCCGGTCTCGGGATCCAGATAGGCGATCTGGGCGAGCGGCTTGCCATCATATTGCAGGATCTGGGCGCGCTTGAAATCGATATCCGGCAGGGCGACCTGCTCCGGCGAGAGTTGCAGGCCGAGGTTGCCGTCCAGGCTGGCGAGCTGCGCTGCCTGCACATCTCTGGCCGGAACGGGACCGGCGAGCGTTTGAGGCGTATAGAGCGAGATATATTCGGCAACGACGGCGCGCCATTCGCTGTTTTCATCCTTACGCGAGAAACTTGCCCCGACACCGATCATGGCGCGGTCGACGGCGACGCCGGCAACGACCGAAGCGGCAAGCGCGCCGAGAAAGCCTCGACGGCTCACGAAGGCAGCCGGCCTTGCAGGTCGGGCGGCGGGAATGGCTGATAACATGGCTACGAGCCTTGCCCGCGGAGCGGCATCGAGCAGCGGCGCAAAGGCTTGCTTGTAAGGCAGGCTTGCCCGCGCCAGGAATTCCAGCCGTTCGACGACAGCCTCGTCTTTCTCGACCATGGCCTCGATGCGGGCAGCTTCTTCAGGCCCAAGTTCACCGTCGATGAAGGCGGTCAGTTCCTCGTCGGAGGGCATTGAGTGCTTCGTGTTCATTCAAATCCCCCCTGCCGGTACGGCCTCGGAGAGCTTCGCGCGGGCAGCTGCCAGCCGGCTCATCACGGTGCCGATCGGAACATCGAGTATGGCGGCGACCTCGCGGTAGGAAAGCCCTTCCACATAGGCGAGGAAAACCGCCGAACGCTGCGCCTCGGGCAGCGCGTTCACCTGTTTCAAAACCTGGTTCGCCATGACATGCGTTTCGGTGTCGCGGGCGCCGTCAAAGGTGAGCGCCTCGTCTGCATCGACGAACCCTTGACCCTGGCGCACGCGACGGGCGCGGATTTCATTCAGCCAGATCGAATGCAGGATCGAAAACAGCCAGCGGTCGAGCCTTGTGCCTGCTACGAACTGATCGACCCGCTCCAGTGCGCGAACACAGGTTGCCTGCACGAGATCGTCAGCCACGTCGCGCTGATGCGAAAGGACGAAACCATAGCGCCACAGACGGTCGAGATGTTCCGCCAGGCCGCTCCTGATATCCGCTTCGCTCGCGATGGTCGCCTCCGCGCTGACTGGCTGTTTCAGAAGCGCCGGTCGGACCGGCGATTCTGTTCTGGCGCGACTATAGGCAGGAAATGTGGTATGTGCGACCGACATCCGGAAATACCCTTCAATCAACCTTGCCTCTCTCCTGCCTCGCGCAAGCTCAGATCTTCGACGGATCGATGATGGCAGCGTTGAGGTCCTGATATTCCTCGCATCCGGTGCCGCAGATCGCCTTGATTGTCGTCAGTTGCTCCTTGGCTAGGTCGAGCTCACCCTTGATGACATAGGCTTCGCCGAGATATTCGCGGACCTTGGCATATTGGGGATCGAGCTTCACCGACTGCAGATAGTAGGAGATGCCCTCGTCCGTGCGGCCGAGCTTGCGGGTGGCATAACCGCGATAGTTCAGCCATTCGGCGTTGTTCTTGTCCTGGACCGTGTCGAGCATGGCGAGCGCTTCTTCATAGCGGCCGGCCTTGGCGAGCGAGTAGGCGTAATCGGTACGGTTGTCGTCCGTTACGTTGGCGCTCTGCTGCTTGACGCATTTCTTTGCCTTCTTGTCGTAGATCTCGCCCTTCTTGCAGACCGGCATGGTGCTGCTGTCGTCGCCGATCGCGAAGACGGGGCCGGAGAACACAGAAGCGGCAATGCAGCTGCCGAGCACGAGGGAAGCAATGCGGACAGTCTTGGTCGTCATGGGATAACTCCTCGGAAAATGACGTTGCGAGGAGTGAACACCGCTGCCAGCAGCTTTATTCGGCGTCTCCAGAATTTTTCGGATCACTGCTTCGTGAAATGCATCAAGTCGAATAAACTCGCCAGCCGGCGTGTTTTCCGCTTGTTCCGCCGGGAACGACCAAGGAGAATATTGTGTCGCAATCCGTTAGACTCTTAAGTCTTGTCACCGCAGTTCCAGACCATATCATCCCGCAGAGCCAGGCTGCCGAGGCCTCGGCCCGCCTGTTTGCCGACCGCTTCAAGGAATTCCGTCACCTCGCGCGCGTCTTCGAGAATGCCGGCATCGCAAAGCGTCATGCCGCCCGCCCCCTCTCCTGGTTCGAAGAGACGCATGGCTGGCAAGACAGGATGGAAGCCTATGAAGAGGTCGCCGGTGCGCTGTTCGTTGCAACGGCAAAGCGCGCGCTTGATCAGGCCGGGCTAACCGTCGATCAGGTCGATTGCGTGGTGACGGTCTCCTCCACTGGCATTACTACACCCAGTCTCGATGCACGGCTCGCCGGCCGGCTCGGGTTTCGCGCGGATATCGAGCGCGTGCCCGTCTTCGGTCTCGGCTGCGCTGCCGGCGTTTCCGGTTTCGGCATCGCCTCGCGGCTGGCGCGCAGCCGCCCGGGTGCCGTCGTGCTCTTCGTCGCCATCGAGCTTTGCACGCTCGCCTTCCGTCTGGACGAGCTGACCAAACCGAACATCATCGCCACAGCGCTTTTCGGCGATGGGGCGGCAGCCTGCGTGCTGCGATCGGGCGAAGGCGGCGTGGCGGAAGTGGAATCGGCCGGCGATCACCTGTTTCCCGATACGCTCGATATCATGGGCTGGAAGATCGACGATACCGGGCTCGGCATCCTGCTGGCGCAGGGACTACCGCCTTTCGCAGAAAAGGAACTCGGCCCGGCAATCGATGGCATTCTGGCGCGCAGCGGGCTAAAGCGCGGCGATATCGACCGTTTCATCTGTCACCCCGGCGGCACCAAGGTGCTGACTGCGATGGAGAGCACGCTTTCGATGGCGCCCGATACGCTCGACATCGAGCGTTCGGTGCTTGCAGATTACGGCAACATGTCCTCGCCGACAGTGCTCTTCGTTCTGGAGCGCGCTATCAACAAAGGCCTGCCTGACCGGGCGGCGATGATCGCCATGGGGCCAGGATTTACAGCAAGCTGCGTAACATTACGGAGGGTCGCATGATGTGGCCTTCCATCGCTCTCCTGACCTTCGTGACCGCCCAGAGGCTCTTCGAACTCGTCATAGCGCGCCGAAACACGATGGCACTCTTTGCAAGGGGAGCGCGCGAGATCGCGCCCGACCATTACCCCTATATGGTGGCGCTCCATACGGGCTGGCTCGTCGGGCTCTGGATGCTGGCGGCGGGACAGCCGATCCAGCTCTTCTGGTTCTGTGTTTTCATGCTGCTGCAGGTGTTGCGGCTATGGGTGCTGGCGACGCTCCGAGAGCGCTGGACGACGCGCATCATCATCCTGCCTGGCGCCCCGCTCGTCGAAGGCGGCCCCTACCGCTTCTTCAAACACCCGAACTACATGATCGTGACAGGCGAGATCGCAGCCCTGCCTCTTGCCTTCGGCATGCCGTTTTATGCGCTGGTCTTTTCACTCCTCAATGCCGCCATCCTGACGGTGCGCATCAGGGCTGAAAATGCCGCACTGAAAAGCGCAATGATTTTGAAATGAAATGCGATTTTTCGTTTGCGCCGCCGCATCGAGATGGGCATTTTAGCTCTCAAAATGCAGTGGAATGCAGGCGAAAATGACCAAAAACGCAATCGTGCTCGGCGCTGGTATCGTCGGGGTTTCGACGGCCATTCATCTTCAACGCCGCGGTCGGCAGGTGACGCTCATCGACCGCAGGGAGCCGGGTAACGAAACCTCCTTCGGCAATGCCGGCCTGATCCAGCGTGAAGGGGTCATGCCCTACGGTTTTCCCCAGCAGCTCGGGCTGCTGCTGCGCTATGCGCTGAACAACCGCATCGATGCGCATTATCACCTGAAGGCACTGCCGAGCCAGCTCGCCTTCCTCGCCCGCTACTGGTGGAACTCCAATCCGAAGCGGCACGAGATGATTACCAAGGCCTATGCGCCGCTGATCGAGAATTCGATCATCGAGCACAAGGACCTGATCGAGGCGTCGCATGCCGAGGCTCTGATCCGCAGGGACGGCTGGATGAAGATCTTCCGCACCGAGGCCAAGCGCGATGAGGCCTTCGTGGAAGCTGCGGGCTGGAAGGATCAGTTCGGTGTCAGCTACGAGAGCCTGACATCTGCCGATATTGCCCGGCTGGAGCCGAGCATCACCGGGAATTTCGTTGGCGGTTTGCGCTGGGTCGATCCCTGGTCGGTTCTCGATCCGCATGCGCTGACACGCGCCTATCGCAGTTACTTCGAAAGCCTCGGCGGCCGGTTCCTGACCGGCGATGCGGCATCGCTCGGGCCGGGCGGATCCGGCTGGAAGATCATGACGTCAGAGGGCTCGCTGGAGGCCGATGATGCCGTACTGGCGCTCGGTCCCTGGGCAGCCGTCGCAACGCGCCGTCTCGGCTATTCCTTCCCGCTCGGCGTCAAGCGCGGCTATCACATGCACTACGCTGTGCAGGGCAATGCGGTGCTCAACAACTGGACGCTCGATTCTGAGCGCGGCTACTTCCTGGCCCCGATGAACCGTGGTGTGCGCCTGACGACGGGGGCCGAATTCGCAACGCTGGAGGCACCAAAAACGCCGGTACAGCTCGACCGCGCCGAAGCGGTGGCGCGAACGATATTCCCGTTGGGTGAAAGACTGGATCCGGAACCCTGGATGGGAGCCCGCCCCTGCACGCCGGATATGATGCCCATCATCGGCAAGGCACCGCGCCATCAGGGCCTGTGGTTTGCCTTCGGCCACGCCCATCATGGGCTGACACTCGGGCCGGTGACGGGACGCGTGCTGGCGGAACTGATGACCGGAGAGACGCCGTTCATCAATATCGCGGCCTATTCGCCCAATCGTTTCAACCCGTAATGCCAAGGGCGGCGAGAGCCTGCAGGGCCTTCGCCGCTATATCCTCGATCGTATCGTCGATATCGACGGTCACGACACCCTTTTCGCCTGTCGGCGCTTCCAGTGTCTGCAGCTGGCTTTCCAGCAACGACGTCGGCATGAAGTGGCCCTTGCGGTGCGCCATACGATCCGTCAGCAGTTCTTTCGAGCCTTCGAGATAGACGAAATAAAGGTTATCGCCAGCTGCCGCCCGCAAACGGTCGCGGTAGATACGCTTCAGCGCAGAGCAGGAGACGATGATGCCTTCGCCCTTGGCAAGCGATGCGTTCATCGTCTCGCCGATACGGTCGAGCCAAGGCATCCGGTCCTCATCGGTCAGCGGAATACCCTTCGACATTTTCTCGACATTGGAAGCGGGATGCAGCGCGTCGCCTTCGACGAACGGCAGGCTGAGGCCTGCCGCTATCTTTTCGCCGATCGAGGATTTGCCGGAACCGCTGACCCCCATCACGATGATTGCATGGAGGGTTCCGTTATTCTCGGTCATAGCTGATCTCGCTCATCGTCGCTGCGTGGAATGCCTACGGGATTATGAAGCCGCAGACAACGCAGCATTCTTGCGTGCAAGACGCGCCCTGATCGTTTCGACATCCGCGCGCGGCGTCGCTGCAAACAAGGTCTTGGTATAGTTGTGCTGCGGGTCGCTGAACACCTGATCCCGCGTGCCGTATTCGACCGCCTCGCCGAAATACATCACCATCACTTCGTCCGCCATGTAGCGCACGACCGAAAGGTCATGGCTGATGAAGACATAGGTGAGGTTCAGCTCGTCCTGCAGGTCGGCGAGCAGGTTCAGCACCTGTGCCTGCACCGACAGGTCGAGTGCGGAAACCGGTTCGTCGAGAACCAACAGCCGCGGCTTCAGCATCAGCGCGCGGGCAATGGCGATACGCTGGCGCTGGCCGCCCGAGAACATGTGCGGATAACGATTGAAGTGGACGTCCTGCAGGCCGACCTTCTTCAGCATCGCCATCGCCAGATCGCGGCGTTCGGCCGCCGGCGTATTGGTGTTGATGAGCAGCGGTTCCATCAGGATATCGCCGATCTTCTTGCGCGGGTTCAGCGATCCGTAGGGATTCTGGAAGACGATCTGGACCTTGCGGCGGATCTCCGGCGTCAGGTCGCCCTTGAAGATATCGACCTTCTTGCCGTCGATCATGAGATCGCCCGAGGTTGCCGGGTCGATCATCGTGACGATACGGGCGAGCGTCGACTTGCCGCAACCACTTTCGCCGACGATTGCCAGCGTCTTGCCCTGCTCGACGGAGAAGCTCACGCCCTTGACGGCATGGACCGTTCTCGCCTTCTTGAACATGCCGCCTGGCAGGTAATAGTCGCGGACGATGTTCTTTGCTTCGAGGACTGGCGTCATCAGGCCGCTCCCTCCACAGTGTTGTTCGGATTGAAAAGTTCGCCGATGGTCGGCAGCCGGTCGCCCGTCGCATTGTCGGGAAGTGCTGCAAGCAGGGCCCGCGTGTAATCGCTCTTCGGGGATTCGAAGAGCGAGAGAACATCGGCCTCTTCCATCTTGCGGCCCTTGTACTGAACGATCACCCGGTCGGCCGTTTCGGCAACCACGCCCATATTGTGGGTGATCATGATCAGGCCCATGCGATGTTCCGTCTGCAGGCGCATCAAAAGATCGAGGATCTGCTTCTGGATGGTCACGTCGAGCGCAGTGGTCGGCTCGTCGGCGATCAGAAGCTTCGGATTGCAGGCGATTGCAATGGCGATCATGACACGCTGGCACTGGCCGCCCGACATCTGGTGCGGGAAATGGCCGAGCCGCTCTTCCGGATCGGGAATGCCGACGGCCTGGAAAAGCTCGATCGCGCGCTTGCGGCGAGCCGCCTTGTCGAGGCCGAGATGGATTCTCAGCACTTCTTCGATCTGGAAGCCGACCGTGAAGCAGGGATTGAGGCTGGCGATCGGCTCCTGGAAGATCATCGACATATCCTTGCCGATGATCTCGCGCCGCTTGGCGCCGGACATGCCGAGCAGGTTCTGGCCGTCAAAGAGCATCTTGTCGGCCGTCACCTTTGCCGTCCAGGGCAGAAGGCCCATGGCAGCAAGCATCGAGACGGACTTGCCCGAGCCGGATTCGCCGACGATCGCCAGAACTTCGCCGGCATCGACCTTCAGCGAGACGCCGTCGACGGCGCGGAAAGGCCCGGTCGAGGTCTGGAATTCGACGACGAGATTTTCGATTTCGAGAAGCGCCATCTCAGGACCTCTTCATCTTGGGATCGAGCGCATCACGCAGGCCATCGCCCATCAGGTTGATGGCGATAACGGTGATCAGGATGGCAAGACCCGGAAATGTTACGACCCACCAGGCGCGCGAAATGAACTCGCGAGCTTCGGCAAGCATCGTGCCCCATTCGGGTGTCGGCGGCTGGGCGCCCTGCCCGAGGAAGCCAAGGGCGGCGGCATCGAGGATCGCGGCGGAGAAGGCAAGCGTTGCCTGGACGATCAGCGGTCCCAGGCAGTTCGGCAGGATCGTCTTGAACATCAGCCGGAACGTGCCGGCGCCGGCGACGCGGGAGGCGACCACATATTCCTTTTCACGCTCGGCCATGACGGCAGCGCGCGTCAGGCGCACGAAATGCGGCTGGTTGACGATCGAGATCGCGATCATGGCATTGAGCAGGCCAGGCCCGAGAACCGCAACGAGCACGAGGGCCAGAAGCAGCGACGGGAAGGCCAGGATGATATCCATGAGGCGCATGATGACGATATCGACGCGACCACGGAAATAACCGGCAACGAGGCCGATCAGAACGCCAGCAACCACCGACAGCGTGACGACCACGACACCGATGAACAGCGAGAAGCGTGCGCCGAAGATCAGACGCGACAGGATATCGCGGCCGACGGCATCCGTGCCGAGCGGATAGGAGAAGCTGCCGCCATCCATCCAGAAAGGCACGGAGAGCAGGAGCTGGCGGTTCTGCTCGTTCGGCGCATGCGGGGAGACGAGCGGTGCGAAGATCGCCAGCAGAAGGATGATGAGGAAAACGAAGAGGCCGATGACGGCGCCCTTGTTTCGCGAGAAGTAGTACCAGAATTCCGTGAGGCCGGAGGGCTGGTCGGATTTTGCAGTAACCGTGCTCATGAACCGCTCCTAGTGCCTGATACGCGGATTGATGAAGCCGTAGGCCAGGTCGACGATCAGGTTCACCAGCATGATGATGCCGGCGATCAAGAGGAGACCACCCTGGACGACTGCATAGTCGCGTTTGAAGACAGCATCGACCATCCACTTGCCGATACCCGGCCAGGAGAAAATCGTCTCGGTCAGAATGGCGCCTGCGAGCAGCACGCCAACCTGCAGGCCGATCGTGGTGATAACAGGGATCATGGCGTTTCTGAGTGCATGAACACCGACGACACGGAACGGCGCGAGACCCTTGGAGCGGGCCGTGCGCACATAGTCCTCGCCGAGCACTTCGAGCATGGCCGAGCGGGTCTGGCGGGCGATCACCGCAAGCGGGATCGTCGCCAACACCACGGTCGGCAGAATGAGATAGCTGACGGCCGAGGCGAAGGCGCCCTTCTGGCCGGACAGAAGACTGTCGATCAACATGAAACCGGTGACCGGCTTGAAGAAATACATCAGCGAGATGCGGCCGGAGACCGGCGTCCAGCCCAGATAGCCGGAGAAGAAGATGATGAGCAGCAGGCCCCACCAGAAGATCGGCATCGAATAGCCGATGAGGGCAACACCCATTACACCCTGGTCGAACCATGTGCCGCGTTTGACGGCTGCAAAAACACCCGCCGGCACGCCGAGAAGGACAGCCACCAGGATGGCGCAGAGCGACAGCTCGAGCGTTGCCGGGAAAAGCGTGAAGAACTCGCCGAGTACAGGGCGCTTGGTGACGATCGAGGTGCCGAGATCGCCATGCAGCACTTTTCCGAGATAGTCGAAATACTGCGCATACATGGGCCGGTCGAAACCGAGATCGTGCATGATCTGTGCGTGACGTTCAGGTGCCATGACACGTTCGCCCGACAATAGCATGACGGGGTCGCCAGGAAGCAGGCGGATGAACGAGAAGGCAATGAGCGAAACGCCTAGGAAGGTCGGTATCAGGACTGCGAGGCGCCCGATGAAAAATCGCAACATAGCAGGTTGTCCAATAGTTTCCGGCGGTCAGGTAGAACCTGACCGCCGGTCAAGCCCGGTTTTGCCGGGCAGTTTATCATTTTTCTTATTCGGCGATATCAACGCCGTCGAAGCGGTGAATGCCGAGCGGGTCCATGAAGAAGCCCGACACCTTCTTGCTGACCGGTACGAAAACCAGCGAGTGGTCGAGTGCTGCCCAGGGAGCTTCCTTCTTAAAGATCACCTGTGCTTCTTCGTAGAGCTTCGTACGCTCAGCAACGTCAGCCGTCTGCTTGGCCTTGGTCATCAGAGCGTCGTAGTCCTTGTTGCACCACTGAGCGCGGTTGTTGCCGCCGACAGCGTCGCAGCCGAGCAGCGTGTCCATGAAGTTGTCCGGGTCGCCGTTGTCGCCGGTCCAACCGAGGATGACGGCGCCATCGCGCTTCACATCGGAGGAGAGCTTCAGATATTCAGCCCATTCATGGGTGACGATCTCGACGTTGACGCCGATCTTGGCAAAGTCGGCCTGCATCAGTTCGGCGGCGCGGCGAGCGTTCAGCATGTACGGACGCGAAACCGGCATTGCCCAGATCTTCATCGACAGATCCTTGACGCCAGCGGCTTCGAGAGCCTTCTTGGCACCGTCCGGATCGTACTTGTCGTCCTCGACCTTGTCGTTATAGGACCACATGGTCGGCGGGATCGGGTTCTTGGCAACCTGGGCTGCGCCCTGGAAAACGGCGTCGATGATCGCCTGCTTGTTGATCGCCATGTTCAGCGCGCGGCGAACTTCCGGCTTGTCGAACGGAGCCTGCTGGGTGTTGTAGGCGAGGAAGCCGACGTTCAGGCCCGGCTGTTCCATAACCGTCAGGTTCGTGTCCTTCTTCAGCTCGGCAACGTCGGCTGCGTTCGGATACGGGATCAGGTGGCATTCGCCGGCCTTGAGCTTCTGGGCGCGAACAGCAGCGTCGGGGGTGATCGCGAAAACGAGATCGTCGATCTTTTCCTTGCCCTTGAAATAGGCTTCGTTGGCCTTGTAGCGGATAACGGCATCCGGCTGATAGGCGACGAAGGTGAAGGCGCCCGTGCCGACCGGCTGCTGGTTGAACTGGGCCATCTTGCCGTCAGCAGCAAGCTTGTCGGCATATTCCTTGGAAACGATGGAAGCGAAGTCCATCGCGAGGTCGGCCAGGAACGGCGCTTCCGGATGGTTCAGCGTGAACTTGACCGTCAGGTCGTCAACCTTCTCGACCGACTTGATGAGGTCGGGGAAGCCCATGCCGGCAGCGTATTCGTAGGAACCGCCTTCGACATACTTGTTCCACGGATTGTCGGACTTGATCTGGCGCTCGAAGGAGAAGACGATGTCGTCAGCGGTCAGATCACGCGACGGGGTGAAGAAATCGGTCGTCTGGAACTTCACGCCAGGATGCAGCTTGAACGTATATTCCTTGCCATCCGGGGAAACCGTCCAGCTGTCGGCGACGCCAGGCTCGATCTCCGTACCACCGTGCTTGAATTCAACGAGGCGGCTGTAAACCGTGCGCGAAGACGCGTCGAAGGTCGTGCCCGCCGTGTAGAGGCTCGGATCGAAGCCTTCCGGCGATCCTTCGGAGCAGTAGACAAGCGTCTTGGAATACGCGGCGGTGGCCATGACCGAAGCCAGGGCTGTCGCTGCGAGCAGGACAGAGAACTTTTTCATGATGTCGTTTCCCAGGTTTGTTCTTTTTTGATCTTTAGAGATCGGGAGCTCATTACCCCGATCAACGGGCCGATGGAACGATATTTATTTGCTGAAAGCAACGGCATCCGCAGAAAATTTTTCCAGAAAAGTAATTTTAGAAATTTTCGGTCAAAAATAGGCCAAAATTTGCAAGATTGAGGCAGATTTCATCCGATTCCCGTCGCTTTTGGTATAATTTCGCGTCGCGAAACGGCTTTGAAAGCGGTTTCAAGCTGACCTGATATATCACTACTCCGTGAGCGCCAACAAAAAACCACGGCCATCGAAAGCGACCGTGGTTCATGAGGCAATCGGAATAATTCTGATATCAGGCAGCTGGTGCCGGAACAGCCGGTTTGCGCAGATCACCGGTGAGGCCAAGCAGAAAACCGATCTGCGGCCGCGCCTTGACCAGATCGTCAATCGAATATTCGGTCAACACGTCGAAGAAAGCATTCAGCGCCTTGCGCAGCGCAGAGTTGAGGCCGCAACTGTCCACCAGAGGGCATTCGATGGCACCATCCTCAAAGCATTCCGCCATGGCGAAACTGTCTTCGGTGACCTTCACGACATCGAAAAGGCTGATATCAGTCGCCGGCCTGCCAAGGCGCACGCCGCCGTTGCGGCCGCGCACGGTTTCGACCAGGCCCGCCTTGTTGAGAGGCTGCAGGATCTTGAACAGGAAGAGTTCGGAAACACCATATGCCCTGGCAATCTCCGGGATCCGGCTCAACTGTCCCTCATTGGCTGCACAATACATCAACATGCGAACCGCATAGTTGGTCTGCTTCGTCAACCGCATGCCAATCTCCTGAATCGTCTTTGCAAGGGGTATATAGTGGCATTCGCAGTTTTGAACAATTCCAAAATATGAAATTCACATTCAGCTTAACTGAGGCCGATTGCCGCTGGCTTACCGGACTTCGAGGCTTCTGGCATAGTCGAGGATAGCCTGCCGGCGCTCGGGTGTTCCGGGGTGGGTCGATAGCATGCTTGTTCCGGAGTGATCTTCAAACTTATCTTCCAGTTTTTCGAAAAACCGGGCGATCGCAAGAGGGTCCATGCCGCCTGCCCGCATCAACTCGACCGAACGTTGATCCGCCTGTCGTTCAGCGCTGCGTGAGTAGGAGAGCGCCAACAGACCGCCGCCTTGGGTCAGGATATCTTCGACACCAGAGCCCACATCGCCTGCGATCAAGATCACGAGAGCGGCCATGCCAGCGGCGCGATAAAGCTGCCGAAGGCTGTGCTTGTATTCGACATGACCGATCTCATGGGCAAGAACGCCCGAAATCATTTCGTCATCGCCGTCGGCGAGTTGGATCAACTGATCGGTGATGACGATGTTGCCATCAGGAAGCGCGAAGGCATTCGGACCGATTGCACCGCCATCACGGAAATTCAGAGAGTAGGCCGCAGCCCCCTCCTTCGTCTCGCCGGCAATGCGTGCGAAGCGTGCGGTAATTTCTGTCTGGCGCTCCTCTGGCACCTCGCTTTTCGACAGGACGGTCGTATCAAGCGTGCTGAGCGTGCCCGACGACATCATCTGTGGCACGACAGGCGGCGTCACCAGAACGGCAATCTCAACCAAAAGCGGTAACGCATAGCGATAGATACCGATGGCAAGAAGCACGACGATTGCCGCAAAAGCGAAGATGCGCGGATGGAATTGTTCGAGCCGGTGAACCCAGTCGGCATGTCGACGCCCGTTCTTCTTCACAAATGTGTCGATGGCCGCATTGTCAGTCGTTTCGAAGAGCGAGCCATCCGAGAAGTTGATCCGGCGCGGAATGTCCCCCACTCTTGCGCTGATCGACAGGCTCGAGAGCGCACCTTTGGAAAGCTGGTTTCCATCAGCAGAGACCGCGGAAATGCCATCCGCGCGGAAGACGAGGGTCGCGATGACGCGACCGCTCGACCCTGGCGGATACCACTCTCCGCTGGCGATGACTTCGCGGTCAGAAGCCAAAATCGAAGCCTTCCATGCTCATATATTCCGCGCCGATCGCGCCTCCGCTCTGCTGAACCGCAGTGACGACATCACCGATATCGCCATCGACGGCAATTGCGGTGTGTTCCACGATATAACGGGTCAGACGCACAGCCGCCCAAGGGCGCATCAGACCAAAGGTGCAGATCGTCACCAGCAGGTTCGACAATGTGATCCAGGCGTAACGGCCACGCGACAGATCGCTCCTCAGCCGGTGACGACCATCGATTACCATCGACGACCATACGATGTTATGGACAGCCGCGCGGTAAACGATACCGGCAAGCGCGTAGGCTATAAGGACGCCGAATGTGACGGAATAGATCGAACCGATCAACACGGCCCCAGGCAGATCACCGGAGGACTGGGTCGCAATTGCTCCAGCTATCAGGACTCCCAGAATTGCGATACCAATGATCGTGATGATCGCCGGGATGATAAGCGCGAGATAGAGCAATCCAATACGTGGATCGACAAGGAACTTGCGATCACCATAGCGAAGATTGTTGAACACATAACGGTTCAGCCATCGGCTGGCGAAAGGTGCCAGCAGACCAAACGAGATAGCGGCCAAAAAACCGCCGACCATGACAGCGACAAACGCACCGCCAACCGTACCGACGAAATCAAATCTGACATTGCGATAGCTCGTCACCCGCGCGTTAAAGCGGATGCCGCGCATAACCAACCACGGCATTGCGATCAGCGCGAGGACCAGCGTGACGAATCCGAAGAGAGGATGAAGGCTCGCCAGAACATTGAGAACGATGACCACGCCAAAAACAATCAGTCGACCGATGAAAATCTGTTTGCCGGTGGCGTGATATTCGAAGCGGCTGCCGAGCACGACGGTATTTCCATAAAAATACCGGTTACGGCGAACCTTCGCCCAGGCCGAATAGATGCCAAACGTGACGACTGTCAGAAGGATGTTGACGATCCAGATGCCGAAATATTCCGATGCACTACCGGTAAATTTCGCGCGTTCAAATGAATTCACGGCGGGCTTCGCCGTTCCAAAGTCCATGATGTTTCCCCCAAACCCGACATTTGCAGCTGCACCACGGAATCAGCCGTGGGACGATGCGCGTGTTCATAGCTTGAGAAGCAAAACTTCACGGAATTAACAACCAGTAATCGAACAAAAAGAGGGCCTTCCAGCCCTCCAATTGCAAATCTCTGTGGCTTTCGCGTCACTTCATCGTCGGCATGACGAATTCGGCGTCGCCCTTGATACCCGAGGGCCAGCGCGCGGTGATAGTCTTGGTCCGGGTCCAGAACTTGATGGAATCCGTACCATGCTGGTTGAGGTCGCCGAAGCTCGAAGCCTTCCAGCCGCCGAAGGAATGGTAGGCGAGCGGCACCGGGATCGGAACGTTGATGCCGATCATGCCAATATTGATGCGGGAGGCGAAGTCGCGGGCCGCATCGCCGTCACGCGTGAAGATCGCAACGCCGTTGCCGTATTCATGCTTCATCGGCAGGGACAGCGCTTCTTCGTAGTTATGGGCGCGGACGACCGAAAGGACCGGTCCGAAGATCTCGGTCTTGTAGATGTCCATCTCCGGCGTGACGTGGTCGAACAGGCAGCCGCCGACAAAATAGCCGTCTTCATAACCCTGAAGCTTGAAATCGCGGCCGTCGACGACGAGCTTGGCGCCTTCTTCGATGCCCTTGCTGATCAGGCCCTGGATGCGGTTATAGGCATCCTTGGTGATGACGGGACCCATGTCGGCCTTGTCGTCGGTGTAAGGGCCGATGCGCAGGGACTCGATCTTCGGCACCAGCTTTTCAACGAGGCGGTTGGCGGTTTCCTCACCGACCGGGACGGCAACGGAGACGGCCATGCAGCGCTCGCCGGCCGAACCGTAGCCGGCGCCCATCAGGGCGTTGACGGCCTGGTCCATATCGGCATCGGGCATGATGATCATGTGGTTCTTGGCACCGCCGAAGCACTGGGCGCGCTTGCCGTTCGATGCAGCCGTTCCATAGACGTAACGGGCGATCGGCGTGGAGCCGACGAACGAGACGGCACCAATATCGGGATCGGTGAGGATCGCATCAACGGCAGTCTTGTCGCCGTTGACAACGTTGAGGATGCCAGCCGGCAGACCAGCCTCGATCATCAGTTCGGCAAGGCGGATCGGCAGAGAGGGATCGCGCTCGGAGGGCTTCAGGATGAAGGCATTGCCGCAGGCGATCGCCGGAGCAAACATCCACATCGGGATCATGCCCGGAAAGTTAAAGGGCGTGATGCCCGCGCCAATGCCGACCGGCTGGCGGATCGAATACATGTCGATCGCAGGACCGGCACCTTCGGTGAACTCACCCTTGGCAAGATGCGGGATGCCGCAGACGAATTCACAGACTTCGAGGCCGCGGATCACATCGCCTTTTGAATCCTCGACCGTCTTGCCGTGCTCGCTGGAGAGCAGCGTCGCAAGCTCATCCATGTGCTGGTTCAGGAGATCGACGAACTTGAAGAAGACGCGTGCACGACGCTGCGGGTTGGTGGCAGCCCATTTCGGCTGCGCGGCCTTGGCGTTTGCAACGGCGGCGCGCAGTTCCTCGACGCTTGCGAGCGCCACCTTTGCCTGCACTTCGCCGGTCGCCGGATTGAAGACGTCGCTGGTGCGGCCGCTGGTGCCGGCAACCTTCTTGCCGCCAATGAAATGACCAATCTCACGCATGGGTATTCCTCCTGATATTCTGGATGGCACAACAATCGCACTTCAATTTTCACAAATCAATGCGCTATAATAAGCAACCGTTGTGCGTATATTGTAGTTCTACGACTGCAGTGAGCGCTCCTGCTACAAAACTGGCACCAAATAGGAACAAGTCAAAGGGAAGATCGAACCGATGAGTGAGAAGCCTATAGTCAGAATGGCGGAGCTGGAGATCGATCCAGATACGATCGAAACCTACCGGGCGCTGCTGATCGAGGAAATCGAGGCATCAGTCGCGCTGGAAGACGGTGTCCTTTCTCTGAATGCCGTCTCCATCAAGGATCATCCGAACATAATCCGTATCCTTGAGGTCTACGCCGACCGGGACGCATATGAGGCTCATCTGCAGACGCCGCATTTCCTCAAATACAAGAAGGAGACATCAGGCATGGTGACATCGCTGACGCTCATCGACGTCGATCCGATTGCGATGCGCTCAAAACCATGAACTGGGATGACGTACGAATTTTCCTGGCCGTCGCCCGCACAGGGCAAATCCTAGCCGCATCGAAGCGGCTGGGGCTCAATCACGCCACGCTCTCGCGCAGGCTGACCTTGCTGGAAGAGGCGTTGAAGACACGTCTTTTCATCCGCCGCACAAATGGGTGCGAGCTGACCGCAGAAGGCGACATATTCCTTGCCTCGGCAGAACGGATGGAGACAGAAATGCTCGCCGCGCAGGCCAATCTCGGCCACACCGATACGGCCATTGCGGGAACGGTGCGCGTCGGCGCGCCTGACGGCTTCGGTGTTTCTTTTCTTGCGCCACGCATGGGCAGGCTGATCGAGCGCCATCCGGCACTGAAGATCCAGCTGGTGCCGGTGCCGCGCTCCTTTTCGCTGTCTCAACGCGAAGCGGATATCGCCATCACGCTGGAACGACCGGAACAGGGCCGGCTGGTTTCCTCCAAGCTTACCGATTACACGCTTGGGCTCTACGCATCGGCGGAATATCTGACGCAACACAAAAAGCCCGGCGATATCGATGACCTGAAAGCGCATCCGCGCATCGGCTACGTCGAAGACCTGATCTTCACGGCTTCCTTGAATTTTTCGGGCGAAGTGATGCGCAGCTGGGACGCGGGTTTCGAGATCTCGACGGCGATAGGCCAGACGGAGGCCGTGCGCTCGGGTGCGGGTATTGGCATTCTGCATGACTATATCGCCCGGCAACATGAGGAACTGGTACGAATCCTGCCGCAGGTTTCCATTCGCCGCGCCTATTGGACGACCTATCACGAAAGCGCACGCGATCTGGTGCGCGTGCGCAGCGTCATCGACTTCCTGCAGGAACTCGTCGACGAGGAAAGGCAAATCTTCCTTTGAAGCCTTTTCTGGTTCGAAGATGCTTCGCCGGTTCCTCGTTCTCATCTGGATTGGGAAGCGGTGTTTCATCCGGCAACCGGTCAGGCTCCGGCTCCTTGATCGGCGGCACCGGTTTCCAGCCCGGTGAAGGCATCGGCGGTTGGTCGGGAATGGGTTCGTTCGGGACGGACATGGCCGGCTCCTTTACGATTGCAATATCCGGTTATTTATCTTGGCTGACGGCTTCGGCAGCGCGCATCGGCATGCTGTCGATGATGGCGAAAAGTTCCGATGATGTGATCGGCTCGCTGACTTTCAGCTTCACCGTGCCATCCTTGCCGAGCAGGAAGGCGGCGAATTCACCCGGGTCAGGCGCACCGAGTTCTTTCCGGAGCGCTTCGCCATCCAGCCCGTCGCCGCTTCCGAAGACCGGTTTTATGCTCGATCCAATGAGCTTGAGGACGACCATATCGCGTTCGTCGAGCGCATCGCGATCGGCAAGCAACTGGTTTTCCTGTCGTGCTGCGCGGGAATTATCCCGGTCAGCAATCACAACGAAGACGCGGTTCTTCCACTGGAACTGTTCGAGGCTGGCGACGGCTGCGTAAGCCGCATTGGTCTCGTCGATCTTCGTTGCGCCGTAAAGAAGGGTCTTGGACATACACATACTCCCGTCACCGGTGAACGGTGCGGGAGCCGCAAGAGTTCCAACCATGTTGCTTTAAAAGGGACGACGGCCGATCAGAAATTGCTGATCGGCCCCGTCGCTACGTCAGATATGCAGAAACGCAGAAATCGGAACCTGCAGGGCTGCAGCAATACGCCTCAGCTTTGCGGGATCGGTGCTTTCGCCGTTTTCAATTTCGAGGATTTCGCCATTGGCCAGACCGCAGGTCACTGCGAGGTCTTCAATACTGTAGCCAACCGCACTGCGTGCGCCCTTAACCGCAGCTGCCACGTCAATCGGGGAAACAGCGGTCGATTCCTCTATATTCTGAACAGAAATGGACATCAAATTCTCCTTAATGCCTCGGTGGACTGTCCCTACCCCCAGGCGGCAAGCCGCCAGCATTTCGCGACGCAACGAAAACATTGGGCAATTGCTGCATCGCACCGCACATAAATAGGTAAACTAATGTTAACGGCAATAGCAAAATGCGAGGAGGCATCATTTTGACGTCAAAAAGCGCCGATGCCGTGCACTGCCGAACAGGAATACCAACTTATGGGAGAGAATGGTACGGTTGGGGGGTCTCGAACCTCCGACCTCAGGTGCCACAAACCTGCGCTCTAACCAACTGAGCTACAACCGCACAATTGCCGCGCTCGGCGCGACGGGGGTCACATACGAGGACTTGAACTTTAATTCAAGCCCCGATTTGCCTTCAATATACAAAAAGGCCAAACACGCGGTCCAGCCTTTATTGCATATGGCGATTGTCGATCAGGCAACCTTGAAGGATGCCATGGCCTTTTCAGCTGCTTCCTTGGAAGGCTTTGCAACCTTCTCGGCAACCTGCTTGGTGGTTTCCTGCAGCGCCTTCGCCTGCTCGACGGTCACTTCAGCCTGCTTGCGGAGGAAGGAGGTCTGCAACTCGAAGAATTCGGCGACGGACTTGACGCCGAGAAGCGCTTCCATGTGGGAGAGCGAGCTTTCGGCGTTGACGCGTAGCGCGTCGATCGCCTTGAGGCCGATTTCAACGCTGCCGGCCTGCGCGGTCTGCACCGTTGCTTCCAAGGTCTTGCCGGCTTCTTCGCCCGCAGACTTCAGCTTGGCGTAGGCTTCCTTGGACTGCTGAGCACCCTTTTCGGCGAAGTCGCGGAAGGACTCAGCCAGCTTGCTCGGGTCGAAAGAGGCAATTGAAAAAACGTCATCGGTCTTTATGGTAGCCATCGGATCGCGTTCCTTTAAGATGGGCAAAGCTTCTGCCCGCGATAAATTGGATGGATCTTATATAAGGCATCTCGTTGTGCATTGCAACATTATTGTGCGACGCACAATACGTTAACCTTTCCGGCCGAAAGCTCCCGGCTCTTCTGGACCGGTCGCAGACCTGCAGTTATTAATAAGCAGTTAATTTGAAGAGGCCGAAAGCGACAGGTTCGATCATGCCCGCAGTCCAGTATCCGTTCATCGATATTGCCGTTCATGCGCGGGTTCGTGAACGATTTTCGCGTGGCGAGGCCATGGTCCTGTTCTCGTCCGACCTTTCCCGTCTGTTGTGGGCAAACGGTGCGGGAGCCGAGCTTTTTAGCCATATTGCGGTCTATGATCTGCTCGACCAAGGTATCAGCCACGCCGATATCACCTTTCGCCAGCTCGAAGCGACTGCCCGCCAGCTCAACGAAGTCGGCGACCAGAAAACCTTTGTCATCCGCATCGCCAAGGGCTTCCAGCGCGTTCAGGCTCCGGCCTCATCGGAGCTCATCCGTCTCGCCTCGGGCGAGAAGGCAATCCTGTTTTCCGTCCCGGTCTCCACTCGTCCACTGACAGCGGGCGCAAGCGCTGCGCAGATGTTGCAGGGACTCGATGATCCGGACACGCATATGGCGGTGATCGGGGCCGAAGGTGACGTCATAGCCGCTTCGCCAGGTTTCGCCTCGCTCGGCATCACTCAGCAGGCGGCAAGGACACTCGTCACGCTTGCCGGAGCCCATCCGGACCGGCTGGTGAAGCGACCGGTCGCAACCGGTCGTGGTTATCTGCCGGCTGCCGTCGGCAAACTCAACGACGAGCCCGCACTCCATCTTCTCTTCGCCGTCGAGACGGCAATCGGTCATCTCGACCCGATCGAGCCCTCAGCCAATGTCGAAGAGCCTGCGCCGCAGGAAATTGCACCTGCGGAAACCGCAGTGGCTGATATCGCTGGTGTCGCGGCGCCCGCAGCCGGCTTCACCGAAGCCGAGGCGATCGATGCGGTTTCCGGCATCGAAGAAGTCGAGGAAACGCTGGAAGACATTACCGGCGAGACCGAAGATCCAGTCGAGGTCAGCGAACCGGCAGCAGTCGAAGCCCAATCCGAGCCGCAGCTGGATGAAGGCGTTTCCGGTCCTGAAGTCGACGTCGAGAATACCGACGGGCAGATGGAGCAGCCGATCGAGGCGTCTGCTGCAACGGAAGCAACCGTGGAGACAGGTGCAGAAGCTCCGGTTGCCGAACAGATCGAGCAGTCCGCTTCCGTCGCCGAAAACTTCGCGGCAGCACCCGTGGTTCCGGATGAGCCTGACAGCGCCCCGAAAAGCAGCTTCGTCTTCAAGCCGAACAGCCGCGCCACGCGCTTCGTCTGGAAGATCGATGCGGAAGGCCGTTTCAGCGAAGTTTCGCATGAATTCGCCGAAGCTGTCGGCCCGCACGCGAGCAACATCATCGGCAGCGCTTTCTCGGACATCGCGGCCCTCTTCAACCTCGATCCGGAATCAAAGCTCTCCGAGGCCCTGGCACGACGCGACACCTGGTCCGGCAAGACCATCTACTGGCCGATAGAGGGCACGAGCCTCGTCGTACCGGTCGATCTCGCCGCCCTGCCGACCTACACACGCAACCGCGACTTCGATGGTTTCCGCGGCTTCGGGGTGGTGCGCCTGTCGGACGCGCAGGAAGATCCTCTGGCGCTCGGACTAACGCTGGGGCCAGACGGCATAGGCCATGATGCCTCCTATCTTGGCCCGGCCAACGAAACGGTGCCGGAAGAGGCTGAACTGCCGCAAGAGCAATCTGACGAGGCTGCCGAGGCTGCGCCGCAGGGCGAAGACGCAGTAGCTGCCGTCGACGAAAACACCGGCTCGGACGTGGAAACAGCGGCAGAAGCAACCGTCCCGGAAGCGACGGTTGCTTCGGAACCTGTCGCCGAGGAGCAATCTGTCGCCGAGCATCGTCACGAGCCGCGCGACGGGCAGGACGAGCCGCCGGCGCTGCGCCTTTCCGAGACGCCAAGCCGCCGCTTCACCGACAAGATCGTGCAATTGCACAGTGCTGGCAGCGGCCTGACGGCTGCCGAACAGGCAAATTTCCGTGAAATCGCCAAGCGTCTCGAGGCCTTTGGCGCGCGCCACGACGAGCCGGTCGCGCCGCCGCAGCCGGAGCCTGATGTCGAACAGGCATCCGCTCCAGAAGAGACAGTTAACGAGCCTTCCGCCTTCGAGCCGACAGTAGCTCAGGAAGCAATCTACGAAGCCGCGGCAGAACCGCTGGCGGAAGAGACTGCTGCCGAAGCGGAAGAAATTCCTGCAGCTGAAGCGGAAGACGAGGTGACGGAAGGTCTGCAGGAGACGGTCAGCCAGATCGAGGTCTTGACCAGCTTCATTCCGCCGCGCGTGAAGATGACGGACGGGCTTTCGGCTGCGACCGTCGATCTGCTGCCTGTTGCGGTGCTGATCCATGCCGGCGACCAGTTGATCCATGGCAATCCCGAATTCATGCGGCTGACGGGCTATAATTCCGTCGAAGCCCTCTCCGAAGTAGGCGGCATCGACGCGCTGCTGCAGCGCCACGACCTCGAAAACGGCACGGGTACGATGATGCTCGTCAAAGCAGATGACAGGCTGGTACCGGTCACGGCCCGCCTGCAATCGGTTCGCTGGGAAGATTCGAACGCCCTGATGCTGGCGCTGATGCCGGTGGAAAGCCGCGAAGAAGGCAAAGGCGAGGTTATCCGCCTCGACCAGCGCACCGACCGGATGGTGGAGAAGGTCGCCAAACTGCAGGTCGAGGTGGAGGAATTGCGCTCGATCCTGGAGACGGCGACCGATGGCGTCGTGGTCATCGGCACGGAAGGCGATATCCGCTCGATGAACCGTTCGGCAAGCGCCCTCTTCAACTACGACGAACAGGAAACGCGCGGCAAACCCTTCGTCATGCTGTTTGCCCATGAGAGCCAGAAAGCGGTGCTCGACTATCTGCACGGGCTTTCCGGCCACGGTGTCGCAAGCGTGCTGAATGATGGGCGCGAGGTGATCGGCCGCGAGGCTGCAGGCGGCTTCGTGCCGCTGTTCATGACCATGGGGCAATTGACCTCTTCCAACGGTTATTGCGCCGTCATTCGCGATATCACCCAGTGGAAGCGCACCGAGGACGAGTTGCGCAATGCCAAGGGCGCAGCCGAAACCGCCAATGCCCACAAGACGGATTTCCTTGCCCGCGTCAGCCATGAAATCCGCACGCCGCTCAACGCCATCATCGGCTTTTCCGACATGATGGCGAGCGAGCGCTTCGGGCCGATCGGCCATCCGCGCTACATCGAATATGCAAACGACATCGGCCGTTCCGGCCGGCATGTTCTCGATATCGTCAACGACCTGCTCGATATTTCCAAGATCGAGGCGGGTGAGATGGATCTCGACTTCGCCTCCGTCGGCCTCAACGAAGCGATCTCGGAAGCAGTGGCACTGGTGCAGCCGCAGGCAAACAGCCAGCGGGTCATCATTCGCACAGCCCTGTCGCAGTCGGTTCCCGACGTCGTCGCCGACCTGCGCTCCATCAAGCAGATCGCACTGAACATCCTGTCGAACGCCATCCGCTTCACGCCATCAGGCGGGCAGATCGTCGTTTCCACATCCTATGAGACGAACGGCAGCGTGGCGGTGCGGGTGCGCGATACCGGCATCGGCATGACGCGCAGCGAACTCGACCAGGCAATGAAGCCATTCCGGCAGGTGTCCTCCACGCAGTCGCGTCATCGCGGCGACGGCACCGGTCTCGGCCTGCCGCTCACGAAGGCAATGGTCGATGCCAACAGGGCGATTTTCTCGATCAATTCTGCGCCGAATGAGGGTACGCTGGTGGAGATCACTTTTCCGTCACAACGTGTGCTGGCGGGTTAAAGCCTCATTCTCCGCGCAATTTCAAACGCAGACCCGCTCTGCGTTTCTTCTGGGAACGCTCGCCAAAGAAAAGGCAGCCGATGGCTGCCTTTTGGAGTTAGTGCTGGTAAAACAAGAGCTTAGTCTGAGAACGTCATGTTTCGGGAACCGCGGTTCCAGACCATCTCTTCATGTATGGTCTCCAAGTTGGCTTCACCTTTGACAAACCTTTCTTAATGAAAGGTTTCCAGTACGCGGAATTGATCAACGGCAAAAGCTTGTAGTTTAGCCGCCGCTATCAGACCTTCAGTTCGTCCAGTCCAGCAAAAAGCTTGAGTGCCTCGGGGTTGGCGAGTGCCTCCTGATTTTTCACCGGCCGGCCGTGGACAACCTCGCGCACGGCAAGTTCGACGATCTTGCCGGACTTGGTGCGCGGGATATCTGCCACCGCAATGATCTTGGCGGGCACATGGCGGGGAGAAGCGCCGACACGGATGCGGGTCTTGATCGCCTTGATCAGATCTTCACCCAAGGCGACGCCGGAGGCGAGGCGGACGAAGAGGATGACGCGCACATCGTCATCCCAGTCCTGGCCGATGCAGAGCGCCTCGGCCACTTCTTCCATCTGCTCGACCTGATTGTAGATTTCCGCCGTGCCGATGCGCACGCCGCCGGGATTGAGCGTCGCATCCGAACGGCCATGGATGATGAGGCCTCCATGTTCGGTCCATTCGGCGAAATCGCCGTGGCACCAGACATTGTCGAAGCGCTCGAAGTAGGCGGCGCGGTACTTGGCGCCATCTGGGTCGTTCCAGAACATGACCGGCATTGACGGAAAGGCCTTGGTGCAGACCAGTTCGCCCTTTTCCCGGCGGACCGGCTTGCCTTCGTCATTCCAGACGTCGACGGCAAGGCCGAGGCCCGCCCCCTGGATCTCACCGCGCCAGACGGGCTGGAGCGGATTGCCGAGCACGAAGCAGGACACGATGTCCGTGCCACCGGAAATCGAGGCAAGCTGGACGTCTTCCTTGATCCCTTCATAGACGAAGGTGAAACCTTCAGGCGACAGTGGCGAACCTGTTGAAGTAATCAACCGCAGGCTCGACAGATCATGGCTCACACGCGGCGTCAGTCCGCTCTTGCGTACTGCGTCGATATATTTGGCCGAGGTGCCGAAGATCGCGAATTTCTCCTTGGCGGCGTAGTCGAAGAGCACGTTGCCATCAGGCGCAAAAGGCGACCCGTCGAAGAGGCAGAGCGTGGCGCCGGAGGCTAGCCCGCTCGCCAGCCAGTTCCACATCATCCAGCCGCAGGTGGTGAAATAGAAAAGCTTGTCCCCGGGCTGCAATCCGCAATGCAGGCGATGTTCTTTCAGATGCTGGAGCAGTGTGCCACCGGCCGAGTGCACGATGCATTTCGGTACGCCTGTCGTGCCCGAAGAAAACAGAATATAGGCCGGATGAGCGAAGGGGAGTTGCACGAAGTCGATCGGCTTCGGTTCGTAGGGAGCGATGAACTCCGAAAGCGTCACGCCGCCGGCGGTTTCACGCGCAACGTCTTGCGCGTTACCAGCATAGTGGACGACCAGCGTCGGCACGTCGAGGCTCTTTGCGACACTTGCCACCTTCGACTTCACGTCCTGCAGCTTGCCATTGTACCAATAGGCGTCGCAGGCGATGAACAGCTTCGGCTCGATCTGGCCGAAACGGTCCAGGACACCCTGCTCGCCGAAATCCGGAGAACAGGACGACCAGATGGCGCCGATCGAGGTTGCCGCCAGCATGGCAGCTATCGTTTCCGGCATATTCGGCATCATGGCGGCAACACGGTCGCCCTCGCCGATGCCGAGCACGCGAAAGCCCTGCTGGAGCTGTGATACAAGCGCGCGCAACCGATCCCATGACCAGCGGTCTTCGACCTTGTCCTCGCCGCGGAAAATGATGGCATCGCCCTGCCCGCTTCCGCTCAGCAGGTTTTCGGCGAAGTTCAGGCGCGCCCCAGGAAAGAAGCGCGCTTCCAGCATGCGGTCGCCGTGAACGAGAATATCCGCGCCGCGCTCTCCCTTCACGCCGCAGAAATCCCACAATGCCGACCAGAAATTTTCCCGATCGGCAATTGACCAGGCATGCAGATCCTCAAAGCCTTTCAGGCCGAGACCGAAGTCTGCGTCACAGCGCTGCATGAAGGCATGGATCGGGCTATTTTCGATCCCATCTTCCGTGGGTTGCCAAAGCGGCTGATTCTCCTGCATTCAATCCTCCTCCCCAATGCAGAACTTATATCATGCTGCATTGCATTATAAAGTGTGCAACGGCGCGATCCGCTGCGCGTTGGATTTGCATATGCCCGGTATTTCATATATCCGGCAAAATCAGAAAATAACCGGTAACCGACTGAAATTCCGGCGGAGCTCATGGGTACGTCAAGAGAAGGCAGATGGCGAAAAAGGATTGGCCCCGCCTCGCGCTGGCTGCCGGCCTTTGCCCGTGTCTCCACGATCGTATTGCTAGCCGGCCTTGCCTTCTTCCTCGCGCTCAGGATCGCCGCGCCCTATCTTATTTCCACCGGCTTCGTGCGTTCCGGCATCGAGGACGCCCTGTCGAAATGGACGGGCTATCACGCCGAGATCAAGGGCAATCCGGTTCTCGAATTCTGGCCGACGCCGCGCATCACGCTAAATGACGTCACCATCCGGCAACCGCGTGAAAGCGGCGACAAGCTGCTCGGCCGCATCGAAAGCCTTTCGGCCGATTTCAGCCTTATCGATGCGCTGCGTGGCCGAACACGCTTCCACCAATTTCACCTGCTGCGACCCAGCCTCGCGCTGACGCGTGATGAGAACGGTCTGATCGACTGGAGTTACGCCGGCCTCCTGGCGCGGGCCATCGGTGGGGTGCTGGACGACAGCGGCACCGAGGTTCTCGATCCAAAGCTCGACGCCGATATCGGCGCCGTGACGGTCGAGGACGGCATGCTGACCTTGACCGACACACAGACGGGCAATGTCTACCGCTTCGACGACGTCGCGGCCGATATCGCCTGGCCGAAGCTGTCGAGAGCAATTTCGGCCGTGCTCATTGCACGGCTCAACGGTCAGGACCTGAAGGTCGATTTTTCCTCGGCTGCGCCACTGCTCGTCTTTGCCGGCAAGAATGCAGAGATGAAAGCCTCGATCGCTTCGAACCTGATGACCGCGCGCTTCCAGGGCGTCGGCAGCATGGTGAGCCTCTCTTCGGTCTCAGGCAATATCAACGCCAGCTTTCCGGACGTACCGGCCCTCTTGCAATGGTCAGGCCGGTCGATCCCCGGCATCGAGTCGCTCAAGAGCGCATCGGTGACCTCGGACGTGGCGTCGGTATCCAACGGTTTCCGCTTCAACAATGTCAGCATGACGCTGAACGATGCGAGCGCCACCGGAGTGATGGATCTCACCGTCGCACCCGGCAAACGGCCGAAGATCGGCGGGACGCTTGCCTTCGATCAGATGAACCTCAAGCCGTTCCTCGATGCCTTCGCGCTCAGACTTGCGGCCGGCGGCCTGGGCGACATGCTGCTACCGAGCCCTCTTGGACCGCTGCAACTTCTCGATCTGGACGTCCGGCTTTCCGCGCGACAGGCGCAGATGGGGATCTTTTCGCTCGCGGATGTCGGGGCCAGCGTGATCGTCGCCGGCGAGGAAGCGAAATTCGATATCGGCGACAGCCAGTTCGAGGGCGGCGAAATGACTGCCCATCTGGAGGCGACCCGCCGCGATTTCGACGGTGGCGGCAAATTGCAGCTTTCGATCCGCAATGCGGATTTCAATGCTCTTGCCGAAAAATTGCAGCTCAAGGGGCCGCTACCGCATGCGACCGGCTCTCTCGACCTTTCACTGCAGACGCCGAAAGCGATCTGGACGACGGGACTTGCCGATGTCACGGGCAAGCTGAAATTCTCGGCGGGAGCAGGATCCATTCCCGGCGTGGATATTACAGCATTTCGGACGCAGGCTGCGCAGAAGCCTTTCTTCGCCTTGAGCTCTGCCGCAAACGGATCTTTTGCCTTCAACAAGCTCGATCTCCAGGCCGACTTTACCAACGGCACAGCAGAAATCCACGACGCGCGTTTTGCCGGTTTGGATCAATCGCTGACGCTGTCGGGTCTCATCACCTATGAGTCCAATGGGCTTGCGCTCTCCGGCTCGCTGGAAGCGACCGACCCGGCGAAGGTGGCCGATCTGCCGCTGCTGCCCTTCTTCATCGGCGGCTCATGGCCAAACCCGGTCATTTCGCCGGTGCCGCTGTTCAACACACCGACGAAAACCCAGCCCTAGCGTCCTTCAGCTTTAAGCAGTCGCCGCCGCAGCCCTCTCATCGCGCTCGCGCTGAACCTCGCGACGCTTGGTAACGACCGACGCGCAGATGACGCCAACCGCCACGATGGCAATCAGGATGGTGCAGACCGCGTTGATCTCCGGCGTCACGCCGAGGCGTACCTGGCTGTAGATCTTCATCGGCAGCGTGGTCGCGCCCGGCCCGGACGTGAAGCTTGCAATCACGAGATCGTCCAGCGACAGGGTGAAAGCCAGGATCCAGCCTGAAAAAACTGCCGGCGATATGATCGGCAGCGTGATTTCGAAAAAGGTGCGCACCGGCGGTGCACCGAGATCCTGGGCCGCTTCCTCGATCGACTGGTCGAAGCTCAGAAGCCGCGACTGCACGACGACGGCGACGAAGCACATGGTCAGTGTCGTATGCGCCAGCGTAATGGTCCAGAAGCCGCGGTCAAAGCCGATCGCGACGAAGAGCAGCAGCAGCGACAGGCCGGTGATGACTTCCGGCATGACGAGGGGCGCGTAGACCAGCCCTGAAAAAAGGATGCGGCCGCGGAAGCGCGTGAAACGAACCAGGGTGATCGCCGCCATGGTGCCGAGGATCGTCGCGAATGTGGCCGACAGCAGGCCGACACGGATCGTCACCCAGGCCGCATCGAGCAGGGCCTGATTGGAGAGCAGCGAGACATACCATTTGGTCGAGAAGCCGCCCCAGACGGTGACGAGCTTCGATTCATTGAAGGAGAAGATCACCAGAAGCACGATCGGCAGGTAGAGAAAGGCAAAGCCGAGCACGACGGAGATGATGTTGAAACGGGTCCATCTGAGCACGGCTTATCTCCCTGCCTCATCGGCTTTCGCCTGCACATTCTGGAAGAAGACGATCGGGATCACGAGAATAAGAAGCAGGATCGTCGCCACGGCCGAGGAAACGGGCCAATCGCGATTGGAATTGAACTCGTTCCAGATCGTCTTGCCGATCATCAGCGTCTGCGAGCCGCCCAACAGGTCCGGGATAACGAATTCGCCGACGGCCGGAATGAAGACCAGCATGCAGCCGGCGATGACGCCTGGGATCGACAGCGGGAAGGTGACCCGCCAGAAGGCCCGGATCGGCGTGCAGCCGAGATCCTGCGCCGCCTCGATCAGCGTGCCGTCCATCTTTTCCAGCGCCGAATAGAGCGGCAGCACCATGAAGGGCAGATAGGAATAGACGATGCCGATATAGACGGCGGTGTTGGTGTTGAGGACGATCAGCGGGTTGTCGATGAGATGCAGCGACAACAGAAGCTGGTTCAGCAGCCCCTCCGGTTTCAGGATGGCAATCCAGGCATAGACGCGGATCAGGAAGCTCGTCCAGAAGGGAAGGATCACCAGCATCAAGAGCGTCGGGCGCACGTTGCGAGGGGCCTGCGCCATGCCATAGGCGATCGGATAGGCGATCAGAAGCGTCAGCAAGGTGGAGATGCCGGCGATGACGACGCTCGAGATATAGGCGTTGAAATAGAGCGGATCGTCCGTCAGGTAGCCGTAATTGTCGAGCGAGAAGGTCGAAATCTTGTCCCAGAAACCGGCCCAGCCATCAGCGAGCGCGAAGACCGGCTCATAGGGCGGCATCGCGATCGCCGTCGCCGACAGCGAAATGCGGAACACGATGAAGAACGGCGCCAGGAAGAAGAGCAGCAGCCAGGCATAGGGAATGATGATGACGAGGCGGTTGTAGAAGCGTGCGGCGAGCGTTCCCATGGTCTCAATCCTTCAGCAGCACGCCGCCGTCCTCATCGAAGGAGACCCAGACTTCCTGATCGTAGGTGAAGGGGTCATCGACAGAGCGCTGTGCGTTGAGAGAGGAGGCCTTGACCACATTGCCGTTCGACAATCTGACGTGGAAGACCGTCATGTCGCCGAGATAACCGATGTCCCAGAGCTCGCCCTTGGCGGCATTGATCGAGGCATTGGCGGGCGCCGTGCGCGTGACGCGAAGCTTTTCCGGGCGGATCGCGAAGCCGAGCGCGGCACCGATGGCCGGCGCATCGGTCGAGGCAGTGCGGACCGTGAAGCCGCTGTCGACGGCAATCTCGACAGCACCGTTTGCGGCCGTCGTCACCTTGCCGTCGAAAATGTTTACGTCGCCGATGAAATCCGCAACGAAGCGGCAGTTCGGCGCTTCGTAGATTTCCGCCGGCGTGGCGACCTGCACGACCTTGCCATGGCTCATGACGGCAATGCGGTCGGCCATTGTCATCGCTTCTTCCTGGTCGTGGGTGACGACCACGAAGGTGAGGCCGAGGCTCTGCTGCAGGTCCATCAGTTCGAACTGGGTTTCCTCGCGCAGCTTCTTGTCGAGCGCGCCAAGCGGTTCATCGAGCAGCAACACCTTCGGGCGCTTGGCAAGAGAACGGGCAAGGGCGACGCGCTGGCGCTGGCCGCCGGAAAGCTGGTTGGGTTTGCGGGAAGCGAACTGCTCGAGCTTCACGAGCTTCAGCATCTGCGAGACACGCTCGGCCATTTCGTCCTTCGGCATGCCGTCCTGCTTGAGCCCGAAGGCGATGTTCTTCTCGACCGTCATGTGCG
>Ga0102591_1000413_pt1 | contig 85324 bp, 83 predicted proteins | sample AraplaCol_mCL_r2_2_FD_76860 | JGI IMG/M metagenome (GOLD analysis project Ga0102591, IMG submission 76860) | Arabidopsis root microbial communities from North Carolina, USA - plate scrape MF_Col_mCL_r2 (SPADES assembly) (version 2) | ecosystem: Host-associated > Plants > Roots > Endosphere... | reverse complement strand
GAGCTATGAGGATCGTATACTTGCAGTACGCAAGTGATCCCGTGACCTTCTTTGACTTTGCGGATCTGTACCGGGAGCCGGATTGGATGGTTGCTCCACGCGGACCGGATGTTTCTCCGGATTTTCGATGGTATCCGGTTATAACCTTGCTCCAACTCGGGTTTGCCAGTACGCCGGCCAGTGGGGCGAAGACGAGGTAATAGGGGAAGTTCCAGGGGCCGATGATCCCGACAACGCCCAGCGGGACATGCTCGACCCGCGCCTCGGCGTCTGGCGCCAGGGCCGGGTAATAGTCCGTCTTCATCCAGGCCTCGACATTGGCCGCTGCGCTTCTCAGCGACCCCACGGCCGCGAAGATGTCGATGATGATCGTCTCTTCCCGGCTGCGGTGGCCAAAATCGGCAGACAGAGCCTTGGCGATCCTCTCCTTGTTCGCGACGAGCAGGTTCGCCGCCCGGTTGAGGCGGTCGATTCGGACGGAAGCGACGGGGACCCCGTCGGCGACGAAGGCCATGCGCTGCCGCTCAATGACGGCGGCCAAGTGCGTTGCGAAGGAAGATGGCGAAGGACTGGTCATCATTGGAACCTTTATAATGAGAGGCCTCCGTCTTGTGCTAGCCGAAAGACCCCGGAACAAGCAGACGCTGGCAAGCCGATCCGGCCGTGCTCAGCTTAGCGCCGGTAGCGGCACGCGGCGTTGTCCCTCGGTCCGGGGGCTTGGCCTGGCGTGCAAAAATTTGCCGCTACATTCACTCTGGCCAGCGGGCCGGCAAAGCGATCGACGCGTGGGAAATCGATCTCGGTGCCCAACGCTTCATTGACGTAGTTGGTAAAGGTATTCAGCGCGACATGAGCGATGATCTCCAGAATTTCTCCATCGCTATAACCCGCAGCACGAACCTTTTCGATTTCACTGGCAGGCACCGAGCCCCGAGCGTCGACAAGGGAACGCGCGAATTCGACCGCGACTGCGGCTTTCTGATCATTTGACGTTCCACGACGGTTCGCGTCAATCTCGTGCTCATCGAGCTTGGCGAATTTTGTGCCCGTGTAGCTATGCGCAGACAGGCATCAGACGCCAGCTTGATTTCGCAAAATGATGAGCTGAACAATCTTGTCGTATTGAGAGGAAAAATAAAACGCCAGCACGAGGGGATCAGGAAGCCCGCGCTTGTCGAACGATCCATCCACATTCGCGGTTACGATCGTATGCCCGTAATGTTGGACCGATTGCACCACGTTGAGCGTCAATCTCTCGCCGATGATATCGTGAGCGGCCCAGGCCGTGATGGCCGCCTTGCCCCAATAGTCAACCAGTTGGTCATTCACGAGCGCGTCATCGACGAATGTCGCTACCAGTGCATCGATATCGCCCTCATTCGTTGCACGAACGTAAGCGGCCACCGAAGGCGGAAGCTCGGCCACCGAGCTATTAGCCGATCGAGTTTTTGTGATGCGATCATGCGTGCTGTCGAAATGAGACATGTCAAGAAGCGTCCCGTCCTCAATAAAGTTCAGCGGATATTGCTGGACGGCGCCGAGAGGCATGTTATATAGTGTTGCGGGCTGTAAGTTTCATAGACTGGCAGAAGCTGGCCCGCGAGTTCTAGATACTCCGTGACAAATCCTTCAGTGAATCGTCGGCAGGCAACTTGTCATCAATTAGCGCAATAGAGCGCTTTTCCCTGCGCCAATGTTGCGCACCTCTCTGTCCAGAAGGTTCGGCAAAGTACCCCCGCTCGGCTCTCGCGCCCCCGCCCGCGAACTACCCCGCGGCGTTGGCGTAATTCAAGTACGCGCGTGGGGCCAGCGACTTCCGTGACGGCCGCGGAAGCGCCACGGAAGCATTATCGCAGTGCGTATACGCAAAGCCGACCATGCTCTGACGCCACCGATTTTGGATCGTCCCCTGCGTGATCGTAGCGCCTGAGCGGTTGAAGCCATAGAACGGGCCCATTGGCAGACCGAGGAAAACTGGGCTCGGTTGGCAGCGAATACCTTGCGAAGGCCGTCGAGCACGTCGATCGGAAGGCCACCGGGATTCGATTGGGTTTTAAGCATCAGGGGCGGAATCGCATAGAGAACCGCCTTCGCGACCCGCCCTTGCGGCTCGCCGAACCTCGGCACGTATCGGGCCACTTCACCGCCATCGGTCCGTTCTGATGGAAATATCCTCGGCGAAGGATTGCAAAATCCGTTCGCAACACGTGGCTGATTTGGTCTTTACGGCATAACTTCTTTTTACATCCCATAACTCGATTTTGCGCGCCCCTATAGGGCAATCTCACTGCATCGAAGCAGCGAGGATATCTTGATGGACACGTCTCTTTCATCTAAGGCGATCCCAGACAGCGACACGCTCCTCCAAACCTTTCCTCGTGTAACAGGAAATCGTGAGCTCAACGGTTGGCTCGAACGGTATAGTGTCGTCAAACGGCAAAATCCCCCCGATACCGAAACGAAAGAGAAGGTTACTTCGGGACTGACCGAATGGCAAAGAAAGAAGATCATTAGGTTCGTCGATGAAAACATCGGCACCAGACTGCGCGTGATTGATCTCAGCGAGCACGTCCGGTTGAGTGCAAGCAGGTTTTCAAAGGGCTTTAGAGTTACGTTCGGTCGCCCGCCCTACGACTATGTATTGTCCAGACGTATGGAAGCCACCAAATATCTGATTGCGTCGAGGGATGAGCCGCTCAGCCAGATTGCCCATGCTTGTGGGCTAAGCGATCAGGCGCACCTTTCCAAGGTCTTCAAGCGCCTCGTGGGAACAACACCTCTGAGGTGGCGAAAGAATTCGTCCATGCCGAAGGCCCGGCAGTGGGGCTACCTTACTGTAGGCGCCCGGTAGACCCCTTTCTCCCAATCCGACTTTGCGCCGCGAACATATATGGCACACATGTCACCGCCAACCCTTTGAAACATGACCGCAAAGCTGTCGTGCCAAAGCGCGAGCGGCAGTACGATGTGAAATGACAAGATTCGACAGAAGCAACATTGCGGAAATGGAATACTATGAACCCCAATTTCCATCGGACGCCCCGGGTTCAATTTTCACGCTCCGAGCTCACCTAGCCTTCCCGCTGCCCGAAAGTCCGTGAAGAGATCGATCTGCCCACGTCCCCACCCTGCGGCTTCGACACCACTGAGATTACTCAACGGGAGGTGTCGCTGCGAAGCCGGATTCCGATGTCCCCTTGGCTTGAAGACAGCTGATGAGGCTCCTGAACGCGTTTCGTGCTCAAAAGTGACAGCGGCATCGACACCGTCGTGCCGACCACCTCGTCCTCCGTCAGGAAGCCGTCGCTGTTCCTGTTCATCAGCCTATGTTCGTTGACCTGCAGCTTGCCATTCTTATCTTCGCGACGCCTGGATCGATGAAATCGTTGAGGGCCTTACGGGCGGCGGCTGGTGGCGGGCGAACTCAACTGCGACTTTAACCAGCCAGTCGATGAACACTCTAAGCCTGGTGTTCACATATAGGTTGGGGGGTAGAGAACGTGGAATTGGTAGGCTCCATCATGCCACTCATCCAGAAATGGCACGAGTTGCCCGGAATTGAGGTAAGGCCTTAGTTTCCACTCGAAGCTCTGGACCACGCCAATTCCCGCCAATGCCGCCGCCAAATGCGCGTTGCTTTCATTGACACTCAGCTGGGATGCACCTTGAACCTCCAGCTTTTCCCCGTCTTTGGCGAAGCGGAAGGGTACCCCGCGCCCACTGGCGGCGAGCCGCGCCGGGCGGTACCTATTCGCCATCCTATGAATTCGTCGCCTATGAAACTCCGAGAGCGCTTGCTGCCGAAGAAATTCCGGGCATTGTCGAACAGTTCCGGAATGCCGCAGCAAACGCTATCAAAGCTGGCTTTGACGGCGTCGAGATCCACGGTGCAAACGGCTACCTCATCGACGAATTCCTTCAGAACGCGACTAACTCGCGCACCGACAACTACGGTGGTTCCTCCGAGAACCGGTCGCGTTTCCTTTTCGAAGTGCTGGATGCGGTGATCCCTGAGACGGGAGCCAATCGGCTCGGAGTGCGTCTGTCGCCCTGGAGTACTTACAACGGCATGAGTGACACCGATCCACTCGGCTTGTTCACCTATGTTGTCAAGCGTCTTAACACCCTCGGACTCGCGTATCTTCATATGCCGGAAGGTCGCGCGGACGGCGTCGGCTTCGGCGACGAACTGAAGACCGGCTACATCAGCAGCGCCCAAACATTTTCTTCACTGTTCGACGGTCCGTTCATTTCGGCTGGCGGCTACTCTATCGACAGCGCAAAAGCAGCTGTATCGGCAGGAAAAACGGACGCAATTGCTTTCGGTCGTCTCTTCATTGCAAACCCGGATCTCCCTGAGCGTATTGCGGCTGCAGCAGCTCTGAATGCCTATGACCGCTCAAAGTTCTACGGCGGAGGCGCAGAGGGTTACGCTGATTACCCTATGCTTGGATACGCTTCTTAAGGATCTGTCGGCCCGGATCTGATCGGGCCGATTTTGCCCAACGGAGGTCAAAATGCCAGAGAATCTAATCGAAGCAGAGGACCCAAGCTTTCTCAGCGCACTCACCGACGATACGGTGCTGGAATCCAGCTTTCTCTCGCGACCGCTCGTCGGTCGGAAGGCAATCGGGCGACTTGTCCGCTACACAAGTAAGATCTACGGTTCAAAAAACGAACCGATTGTCCTAAGCGCCGACGGAACCGTAATCGCCCAGTACCACGCCACGCTAAGAGACGGATTCCCCGTCTATTGCGTTGTCGTGCTTACCTATAACGCAGACGGTGAAATAGTCAGCGTGAGATCTGGTTATAGCCCATTCGAAGCCAGCAAGCGGATCGCGGACGAAGTCCGTGACCAGATTCTCGAATTCGAAGCCTGAGGTGTCTGTTCCGCATTTGAGCGACATGTTGCTCGCCCGGGATGGAATTCCGGCCGAGCCTGTTGCGGCGCGGTCACTAATAGGCAATCCTGAAAGAGGCAGAGACCGTGTCGCCTCGGCAGTTGAGGGATTCGCTTCCGTTCCTAGCACGCCTTTCGGTCGGCGGTCGCCGAGGTCGGAAATGCCCTCCGGGCTCGATTTCGCCCCGCACGTTTGGCTTCATAAAGCAGCTTGTCGGCCCTTTCATAAGAAATTTCGAAAGCTTCATCTCCGATAAGGTTTGTCACGCCCATGCTGGCCGTCACGGGTCGTTGGAGGCCTGAAACTGTACTTGCGACGATCCCAGGGATTTCCTGCCGCCGAAGCTCGGCCTGCATGTCAGCCTCGTCGCCGCGCAAGAGAAGTATGAATTCTTCGCCGCCAAGCCGGTACGCGCGAACGTTCGAGCCGGTCTTGAGCGCATTCGCCACAGCCCTGAGCACCGCGTCTCCGACAGCATGTCCGTGATTATCGTTGATGGCCTTGAAATGGTCGATGTCAAGAATGGCAAGTGTGGCGAAACCCTCCGTTCGAAGCTGGTCGAACTGACGCTCGATCGCGCGGCGGTTGAGCAATCCGGTCAGTGGATCCGTTTCGGACAATCGCTCAAGCAGATCGGCCTCGTTGCGTGCGCGGTCTCGTTCCCGCTTCATGCTTACAAAGCGGTCAGCCACGCCAAGCGTCGTAAAAAGGACTTCACACATACAACCGACGTAGAACAGGAGCATGGCGTCGACGCTGTGCAACCAGGGTGTTACACCGGTCACCAGTCGGATCAGACCGACCACGACCATTGGCGAGTACCCAACCGCCTGGAACTTGGCGGCACGGCTACCTCGACGCAGTGCATCGATCATCGACAATATGAAGATGGCGAGAACCGGCGCAAACGCAGCGGTATACGCGGTGGACTGTATAGGCCGCGCAACGAACGGGAATGTGGCATGAAACACACCCAGCAATATTGCCCATACCGCGCAATAGGGCAAAAGGTTCCGCAGAATTGGGTGCATCAATCCGGGCTCGATGAAGGCGTAGGTGAACATCACTCCTGCCGCAACCGTAATCCCGAAGATGAATGTCGTCATCCAGCTTAGCGTCATTGCAGGCGGGTTGAAAAGCACGACCGACAGCCCGGATGAAACCAGGATGGTCATCAACAGCGAAAGTGTGAGAGCCGAGTGCCAGAGAACAAAAGGTTCGCGAAGTGCCCGATAGAACGCCACGTTGAAAAACATGGGCGTGACAAGCATACCCGCAATCCCGGCCAGAATGAGAAGGAACCGCATGCCGCCGTCAGTTGCGTCCGTTTGAGCAAGATATGCCCTCTCAAGGGTCATCTCGTGGCTCGGCAGGTCAGTCGCCACGACGATCTGGCGGGTCGCCCGCGTCACATCCGGCAGAAGAGCCTTGAAGTATCCGCCAGCCATTGAACTGGCCAAGGCGGTGCCGTGAACTGCGAAGCGGCGAATTACGCCGTCGTGATCGATTGCAAGGAGGTGCAACGCTTCGAGCGCGCTTCGCCGGGAGAGGAGATATCGGGGAAGGACATCTCCCGGCTTGATGTCGAAGCGAAGGAGCACTCGCTCGGCATCAATGGAGATTTTTCCGTCGGTACAGGACCATCGCTCGGGCGTCCGAACGATCGCGGTCAAGTCTTCCGAGATGCTGCCAGAAGCCCAGCAGGAACTGCGAATGTCGTTGGAATCCGCCGCACAGGTTGCTCCGGCGCTGAAACACACCAGCATTAGCAGAAACAGAAAGGTTCCCCACATTCTTTTGCGAATACCACCCGAAGTCATGAGTCTTCGCTAGGCCAAAAAGCTTTTCATGCCGTTAATAGCGAAAGAATGTGCGTCCACTATCGAGCCTGCGGAACACCCGTTAAATGAGAAAGGAACGTGCGACCAGCCAAGGCAAAGACGCGGACCTCATCCCTTCACAAGATTGTGAAGTTGCGAAATCCGGCTAAACACTCCTGGCTCGTAGCCCCTCATTTTGCTACCGCCGCACATCTCGTGACAGTGGATATGAGCGGACCGCCCCAGGAGCTCACCGAACAGATCAGGGGCGGTACTGCCGAATTCAGACCCCGCCTTGTCGCGCTGGACGTCCCTCGATCCGTGAGCAAAATGGGCTTGGCCACTAGGGGAGATCGCCAACACGGAAACCGGTTGGACATGGAGGCAAGATCAGTGAACTGACGCTCCGGAAGACCGGGAGTTTCATATTCCGAACTTGTGGCGAGGTGGACGCGATGGAGACATGCACATTTCGTCATCGCGCGACCCTGGGGTGGAAACCGTTGCCTCTACCACCAGCACCAGGTCCAATGCGGCAGGAGTTGCGACTTGGCACGTCTTGCCTGGCAGGCGGGTCACAGCTCGGCAACTAGACGCAGTAATGGGCCGGGGCTTCAGAGATCGTGGCCAGACTGGTGGCTGTCCCTCAGAATGAAGATGTTGAACAGGGGCCGAATCGGTCGGCTTAAGCATCAAGCGAGGAACAGCCATGGACTATTTTGTGGGAATTGATGTTTCTTTGGAAGCCAGCAGCGTTTGCATTGTCGATACTGCCGCAAGATAATACGTGAGATGAAGGTAGCCAGCGATCCGGAAGCGTTGCGGTTACACCTTTGTTGCACAGGGTCTCGAGTTGAAGCGCATCGGCCTTGAGGCGGGTCCCTTGTCCCAGTGGCTTTACGAGGGTTTGGCGAACGCCGGCTTTTGACGTTGTATTGCTGGAGACCCGTGACGTGAAGGCGGCCCTATCAGCGATGACGGTGAAGACAGACCGCAAAGATGCCTGCGGTATTGCTCAACTGTTGCGCATGTGCTGGTATCGCCCCGTGCATTCGAAGTCTCTGGATGTCAGGATGTGCGGGCACTGTCGACAACCGTGTCCCGGCGATCGACGTCACATTCACGATCGCACCGCCGCCGCCATTCGAAATGCGCGCCCGCGCGAACTCCTGCGCACAAGCAGGGCGGCCCGGAGGTTGATGCCGAGGGACCTGCTCATAGCCCCCATCCGTCATATCGATGACGCTTCAAGCACTTGGTTCCGGCGCAATTCATCAGCGCGTCTGCCAGTTCCGCCTTTTTCATGACCTCCGCGCTGCCTCGTCGTTGGCGAGATCGACGGATATAGCGGCCGCGCCGAACTTTGCCGCCAAATCATCCAGATCGGTCTGCGAGCGCGACATGGCTATGATCCGCGCGCCGCGGCGGGTGAGCAGTTCAACGCAGGCGCGACCGATACCCTTGCCGGCGCCTGTGATGGATCGTTTTTTCTGTAAAGTCTGAAATAGTTGGTCCTTCCGATGCCTGTTGCTCAGAGCGCGAGTCTCTGTTCGGTCTGCTTGTCGAACACATGAGCTGCGGCGGGATCGACGTTGAGCCGTATGCTGTCGCCCGGCTTCAGCACGTGGCGCTCGCGGAAGGCGCACAGCACCCGCTTGCCCGCCAATTGGGCTGCCAAGAGAATTTCGGCCCCTGTCGGCTCGATCAGTTCGACAGTCGCCGGTACGCCCGTATCGTCCTTTGACAGGATCCACTGGTCCGGACGTACTCCGTATATCACCTCCTGCCTGTCGGTCGCCCGAATGTCTTGCGGCAGGATAAGGGTTGACCCGTCGGCCAGCCGCGCCGAGTTCAGCGAGAGGTCGATCGTGGCGGGGAGCATGTTCATCGCCGGCGATCCGATGAAGCCGGCGACGAAGATATTTGCCGGCCTGTCGTAAAGCTCCAGTGGCGCGCCGATCTGCTCCACCTTGCCGTCGCGAAGCACGACAATACGGTCCGCCATTGTCATGGCTTCAATCTGGTCATGCGTGACATAGACGGAAGTCGCGCCGAGGCGCTGGTGAAGAGCCTTGATCTCCGAACGCATATCGACGCGCAGCGCAGCGTCAAGGTTCGACAGCGGCTCGTCGAAGAAGAACGCCTTTGGGCGGCGAACCATGGCGCGCCCCATGGCAACGCGCTGCCGCTGCCCGCCGGAGAGCGCCTTCGGGTATCGGTCGAGATAGGGCGTAAGCCGCAACATCTCCGCAGCCTTGTCGACCTTGGCGTTGCGATCCGCAAGATTTTCGCCGCGTAACTTCAGTGCGAAGGCCATGTTTTCCCGAACCGTCATGTGCGGATAGAGCGCGTAGTTCTGGAACACCATCGCCACGTCACGGTCCTTGGCGGCGATGTTGTCGACGCGATGTCCGCCAAGCTTAATCGTGCCGCCGGTGATCTCCTCGAGGCCGGCAAGAGATCGCAGCAGCGTGGATTTGCCGCAACCGGAGGGGCCGACGAGGACCACGAACTCGCCGTCGGCTATGTCGAACGAGATCCTGCGCAGTGCGTGATAGGAGCCGTAATGCTTATCGATCTGGTCGAGCTCGATCGTCGCCATGTATCAATCCTCAGTCAGTTGTGGCGGCATGGCCGCCGATCATTCGGGACGGGTGCGCGGGCAGCTTCACCATGAGGTGTACCCTGCATCCGCAACGACGATGCTGCCGGTCATCAGGCTGGCGGCATCGGAGGCCAGGAACAGGACAACGGAGGCGATTTCCTCGACTTCGCCCATGCGCTTCATCGGCGTCATGTCCAACCAGTCCTTGTCCCATCCGGTCTTTTCGATGGCGCTCTTCGTCATGTCGGTCGCGATATAGGTCGGCGCGACGGCGTTGACGCGGACACCACGCTCCGCCCATTCCGCTGCAAGGGACTTCGTCAGCATGTGAACGGCACCCTTCGAGGCGTTGTAACCCGCCTGCGGCTGCGGACGGTTGGCGATGATGCCGGACATCGAACCGATATTCACGATCGCGCCCTTGCCCGCCTTCAGCATCAGATTTCCGAAGGCGCGATTGCTCCAGAACACGCCGTTGACGTTCACGTTTGCGACCTTGATCCAGTCGGCATCGGACATTTCCTCCGCCGGGCTGTGCGCAGCGACGCCAGCATTGGCGACCAGAATGTCCACGCGGCCAAGCCTGGTGGCGATCGAAGCCGCGACACGGTCGGTCTCGCCGGAATCGGTCACGTCGAGACGAATGAATTCGGCCTTTCGCCCCGTCGCGGCGAGCTTCTCGACTGCCGACCGACCAAGCTCTTCGTCAAGATCGGTCAGCACGACATGGGCGCCGGCTTCCGACAGGGCATCTGCGCAGGCATAGCCGATGTTGCGCCCCGCGCCGGTGACGACCGCCACTCTTCCGCTGAGATCGAACTTCCGAAGGTACATGCTACTTTCCAAGCTCGATCTGGATCTTCACGGAGGACGGCTTCGGTCGCACGGCGTAATCGAACGCTTCGACCGAATCCTCGAAAGCGTAGGTATCGGTGATCAGCGCATCGACATTGATCTGGTTCGATCCCAGCAGCGCAACAATGCGCGGGTAGACATGGGCGTAGCGGAACACGTGTTCGATGCGCAGCTCCTTGGTCTGGGCGATGACGACATCGATCGGGACCGGATTCAGTGGCATGCCGACAAGGACGACCGCGCCGCCGGGGCAACCGTGATGCACCGTGTCTGCGATTACCGCGGCCGCGCCCGAACATTCGAACACGACATCGACACCCCAGCCGTCAGTTTCGCGGGCAACTACACTCTTCAGATCCTGCTCGCGGACGTTGACGGTCATGATGGCAGGGCCGAGCCTGCGCGCCACGGCAAGCTTTTCGTCGACCACGTCGGTCACGATAACCTTGGCGCAGCCAGCCGACAGCGCCGCGATCGCCGTCACCATGCCGATCGGCCCGGCGCCCGTGACCAGCGCGACCGCGCCGGGCGTCAGTCTCGCCTTGGAGACTGCCTGGAAGCCGACAGCCAGCGGCTCGACCATTGCGCCGGCGGCGTAGGACACATTGTCCGGAAGCTTGAATGTGAAGGACGCCGGATGGACTACGCTCGGCCTCAGTACCCCATGTACCGGCGGCGTCGCCCAGAAGCGCACCGCGGGATCGAGATTGTAGAGACCGAGCCGCGACGCGCGACTTTGGGGGTCGGGAATGCCGGGCTCCATGCAAACACGGTCGCCGACTTTCAAGTTTTCAACGGCGCTGCCGACCTCCTCGATGACGCCGGCGGCTTCGTGGCCGAGGATCATCGGCTCACGCACGACGAAGGGACCGATCGCGCCGTGGGTATAATAGTGAACGTCCGATCCGCAGACGCCAACGGTCTTGATGGCGATGCGCACGTCGGTCGGACCGAGCACCTCCTTAGGGTCCAAGTCGCGAATGCGCAGTTCGTCTTTGCGTTCGAGGACGAGCGATCTCATGTTTTTCAGCCCTTTCGGATAATGAATACGGCCAGCGCCAGGCAGAGCACCGTTGCCACCCACAGAGGCAGCACGCCCTCCAGGAAACGCATCCATAGAAGATGCACCAGGATCAGGATGACGACGGAGATAAAGCCCCGGTCGAAGCCGTTGGTACGGATCGGCAAGAATCCGTCGCGTTCGGATTTCTGAGGTTGAAAGCCACCCATCATCTTACCCTTTCAATGCACCGAATGTGAGGCCGGTCACGATGTGCTTCTGGACGAAGCCCAGCACGATCAGGGCCGGCAGCGTGGTCAGGAATGCCATCGCCGCCATCTCGCCCCAGTTCGTTCCGGTCACCGAGACATATTCGGCGAGCGCCGTCGTCACGGTCCTGGCGCCAGCCGACGAGGTCAGCGTCGCGGCGAACAGGTACTCGTTCCAGGCGAAAATCCAGGTCAGGATGAAGGTGACGGCCAATCCGGGCCGCGCCAGCGGCAGGATGACGTTGGACAGTACCTGGCCGGTCGTCGCGCCATCGACCCGTGCCGCTTCGTCAAGCTCCAGCGGAATGCCGTCGAGCATGCCCTTCAGGAGCCAGATGGCGAAGGGCAGGTTGAAGACGCAATAGAGCAGGATCAGGCCAATCTTTGTGTCGAATAGCATGAAATCGCCGAAGACGAACCACTTGGTGAAGAGCAGGAAGAGCGGCAGCAGAAACACGGCTGGCGGCGCCATACGGTTGGTGATCAGCCAGAAGAACACGTTGTCGCCGCCGCTGATCTTGTAGCGCGACAGCCCGAACGCCGCGAGCAGGCCGAGCGCGCAGACCAGCGCTGCGTTCGATGTCGCTACAACGAGCGAATTCCAGAGATACTGCAGAAAGGTCGAGCTGTTCAGAACCGCCAGGAAATTGTCCCAGTAAAGATCATTGATGAGGACCGACTTCGAATAAAGCTTCACGCGGGGACGCATCGAAACGACCAGCATCCACCACACGGGCAGTAGTGTCAGAACGGTCAGACATATCCAGAGGACGAAAGAGGCTAAACCGGAACGTCTCATTGTGCGCCTCCCTTGCGGCCGGTCATGGCGACGAACAGCAGCCAGCTCAAAACGATCGTGACGTAAAGCGTCAGCAGCGACATGGCCGCGCCGTAGCCGTAGTCGGTCTTCGGAAAGACGTTGATCCATATATGAAGACCGATGAACCGGGTCGCCTCAGCCGGACCACCCTTGGTCAGCATCCAGATTTCGTCGACCGAGCGCAGCGCGTCCATCAGCCGGATGAAGACGGTCGTCAGAAGCACCGGCTTCAACATCGGGACGATCACGTACCAGAAGATCTGTAGCTTGTTGCCGCCGTCGATCTGGGCCTGTTCGAGCGGCTCTTTCGGCAAGGCGGTCAGCCCCGCCATGAGCGACAATGTGACGAACGGCGTCCAGTGCCACAGGTCCATGATGATCGCCGTTGCGAAGGCATGATAGGCATTGGTCGAAATGTTGTAGTCGATGCCGAACCACAGTCTCAGGTAATAGGGCACGATGCCGAAGCCTGGAACGCAAAGCAGCCGCCAGGTGGCGCCGACTGCAATGGGCGCGACGACGATCGGCAGTGTGTGAATCGTGCGAAAGAACTGCCGGCCCCACAGGCGGTCCGCCATTAGCGCGCGGGCGAGGACATAGCCGAGCAACAGTTCGCTCACAACGACGAAGAACGCGAAGACCAGCGTGCGCGCCAGCGAATTCAGGAAGGTCGCGTCAAAGACCAGGTTGCGATAATTCTGGAGGCCGGCCCAGCGCAGGGTGGGATCGACTGCGTTGGTGTTCCAGTCGAAGAAGCCGACATAGAGAATGTAGATGAAGGGAACCAACCCGACAACGAACAGGATTAGCGTGGCCGGTGTTAGAAACAGCCATCCGATGTTGGATTGTCTCATCCTGCGCTCCGTCAGATTGTTCATGACTTTTGTTTGTCTGACTGCCGGCGTCGCGGGCAGTCCCGCAAATTGCCGTCAGGAAGGGGCGGCCGCCTTATGGAAGGCGACCGCCCGCCGCTGGGAGGTACGGTCTTTTACTTGCGGTAACCGAGCTTCACGAGTTCGGCTTCGGCTGCGGTCGCGGCCTGGTCCAGCGCATCGTCCGGCTTGATCTCGCCGACGATCGCCTTGTAGATGAACGGCGCGACGACCTGCAGAACCTGCGAGTGGAACGGGAAGGGCGGCGCTCCGGCGAACAGCTTTCCATCCTCACGCATCAGCGTGTAGTAGCCGTTCATCTTCTTGTCCTGCTCGACGATCTTGGGATCATCGTAGGTCGAGTTCATGACGATACGGGAGCCGGCCAGCGCCCAGTCGGTCTGTGCCGAAGGCTGCCCTATATACTGCAGGAATAGCAGCGCTGCGTCCTTGTTCTTGGACGAATGCGGAATGCCGAACGCGCCGCCATCGTAGTAGCCGATATATCCCTTTCCGGATTCGGCTGCTTCCTTGACACCCGGCTCGACCGGAGGCAATGCCACGCCCACCTTGCCGACGACAGTCGATTTGCTGCTATCGGTCGCGATCCAGGCAGCGTTTTCACCGTAGACAAGGCCTTGGGCTGCGCGGCCGGCCGCAAATGTCCCGGCAACCTCGTCCCATGTGGATGACGTCGATTCCGGCGGCGCGTATTTCAGCAGGTCGATCCAGTAGTTGAGCGCCTTCTTCGCCGCGGCCGAGTTCATCTGGCCGCCGTTGGCTTCTGTGGCTGCGAAGGTCTTGCCATCGATGCCCCAGTTGTACACGCCGAAGGTCGGCGCGACCGACTCGAAGAATTCGTAGAAGGCTGCAGGGTGGCTCGACGAGGCCTGTACGGTGGTTCCCCACAGCTCCTTGTCCGCGCCGTATTCGGTGAAGAACTTGGCGATCTGGGTATACTCTTCATGCGTCGTCGCGGGCTTCAGATCCGCACCGGTGGCATCCTTGTAGGCTTTCTGGATCGCCGGATCATCGAAAAGATCCTTGCGGTAAAGGTAAGGCTTGATGAATGCTTCCATCGGGACGCCCATGACATCGCCCGACTTCGGATCCTTGAAATAGTTCAGGAATGTGGTGAAATTCTCCGGCTTGAAATCCGGCGAGGCTATCTTTGCATTGTCGGCGAGCGACTTGGAGATATCGACCAGGAAGTTGCGGGCCAGATAGGTATAGACGATGTCCTGTTCGATGTAGACGAAGTCATAGATGCCAGTGTTGGCCTCCATGTCCTTGATTGCCTTGTCGTACATCTGGTCCCAGGACGTGGCCTCGAATTCGACCTTGATGCCCGTCTCTTCGGTGAATTTCGGGCCGAGCACTTGCTCGACATATTTCGATGCTGGTGTCGATTCCGAGATGCCCCGGATGGTCGCGCCCTGATAGGGCTGGGCGGCAGTCTTCCACCAGGAATCCTGAGCAAGAGCGGTCGAGCTCCAAAGGCCAAGCGAAATGAAGCCGACGCCCGCGGCTTTGACGAAACTGTTCATTATTCTCCTCCATTTGGATCGTAAGATCGGTCCGGCTGCGCGTGCTAAACTCTCCTCCGACACGCTCAACGGAGCTGAATATTTGTAGAAAGAATGGGTGGACACAAGCGCGCCCGGTGCGCAATACTGATACTCTCATGCGCAAAATACCCAATATACCTATGAATTTTTGTGTGCATTGCACAATCTAATATTGGTTGTCAGCGCACGCGCATGGTGGGAGGCACTGGAGGGCGTCCGCAATGTCAGCTATTTCGCCGACGGTCGCGAGATTTGAATACGTCTTGACCGGAGCGGACGAGTCGTTCCTCTGGCGCCGTGACGACTATCCGTGGGAGCGCAATGTCTGGAATTTCCACCCGGAGGTGGAGATCCACTACATTCCCAATGCAAGCGGCGTCCTGCTTGCAGGCGATCATGTCGGGGCGTTCACGCCGGGCCATATTTCCGTCATCGGCAGCAACCTGCCGCATGACTGGGTGACACCGCTCGGACCGGACGAGCGCATCCCAGGCCGTGACATCGTCATCCAGTTTCTGCCGGCCAAGCTGGAGCAGGCTTCGGCCTTCCTGCCGGAGCTGGTGGGCCTACGTGAGTTTCTTACGCGTGCGCAGCGGGGGCTCTCCTTCAAGGGCCGGGCGCGGGAGCAGGCGGAGACGCTGATCCTCGACATGGAGTTCCAGACTGGCTCCGTGCGGCTTTCGACCTTCCTATCACTGCTCTCGCTGCTGCGGGACACCGACGAGTTCGATACGCTGTCCTCAGAGGCGTATGTGCCGGACCTGAGCTATGGGTCGCTTGAAGCCCTGCAACAGGTCTTTGCCTATATCTTTGTCAATCTGTCGGAGGACATAAGGTTGCCGGACATGGCCCGCATGGTCGGCATGAGCGACAGCGCCTTCTCGCGATTCTTCAAGAAAAACAGCGGTCACAGCTTCACCGACCACCTCAACAAGCTTCGTATCTGGAAGGCGGGACAGCTCTTGACCGATACCTCTCTGCCGATCACGGACATCTGCTTCGAGGTCGGCTATCGCAATCTGTCAAATTTCAACCGCGTCTTTCTCCGCCACCACAACTTAACACCCTCACGATATCGGAAATTGTCCACCAACCGCAGAACCTTTCCATTAGACGGTGACAGACGATATGCGTGTGTGACGAGCGCAAAAGGATAGATTTCGAGCTTCGTCCGCGTATGCGTTGTGGACGCCTGAAAATTGCCATCACGGTCTCGGCCCCAAACAACGCAATCTAGCCAGCTAAATTCTTAGAACATTTAGCGGGTCCCTTGGACGAGGAATTTGTGATAAAGGGGTCACTAATTCATATCCCATCAAGAGTGCCAGAGGCCGCTCCCATCAAGGCGAGAACCTTGTCGATAACGCGATCTTGTTTTGCGTCAAAAGCGAGCATTCTCGACTTGCGCTCACTGCACAAGGGGTCGATTACAGTTTCGCTTGCCGCGGACGACCAATCCCAACAGCGGCGGCTTGCCTCGCTCGCTTGTCGCGGATGCCGGCGAGAGCGCTGTCGACAAGCGGTGCGTCGTTCGAAGGGACGGTGCCATCTTGGTTGGATTGGCTTCTCTGGCGGGCGATCGTCCCGTCCCTTCGTTCTATCGCTTTTCGGCAGTATTTCCTGCGATGTCACAGCGTCTTCAAGAGACGAACGAGGGCGATCATTTCAACAGGCGATAATGCCACGCTTACGCCGATCGCCAAATGACGATCCAAAAAGGAGCCCTCTTTTGGAACGTCGGGAGGGTCCCTATAAACTCAGCCGTTCTGAAGATCTACGAAATAGCGAGGCTAAACACAAAAAACGGGCGTCAAACCTTCAGCCTTGCCATCCGCCTCCATCTCGCGCGGTGATAGTTTGCCTGAAGCCGTCAATCAGACCCGCCCAGCGATGCGGCGCGGCGCTGTCACGCCAGCCGAACATCAACCGTAATCAGTTCGTGGTCCGAAAGAACAGTTCCACACGGGCTTACTGCGGCCCAAGTCCGTGGATTTCCCGCCTCTAAGCCGCGCACGAACATCCAATCAATACGTCGGCGCAGCGGCTTTGGCCGTCCGTCATCGATGATGCGCCGCGTGGGATCCGGTGTGTTTGCCGATATCCAGGTGAAGCCGGCCTCAGACATAGCCGCGAAAAGCGGTTCGAACTGCTCTGGATGGTCGAACCACATGGTGCCTTGCTCCGGGTCGGGCAAGGCCGCTGTATTGAGATCCCCCGCAAGAACGGCCGGGGCAGTGGAATTCCCAAGGTAAAGCAGAATCTGGTCGATCTGATCCCTTCTTTCCTGCGGAGTACTGAGGTTTTCCAGATGTGCGCTAACAAGCTGCACAAGCTGGCCCTCTAACTCGACTGATACGCCAACGGCCATCCTTCCCCCAAGTCGCCGATGATGCCAATCGAGGGAAAACCACAGTCCTGGCTCGCCGAGGTGAACAACTTGTGGATCAGAAAACTGAATTTTGGACGTTACGGCGTTGCCGTGGAAGCTCTCCTGGTTGATCTTATTCTGAAAGAGGATGGTCTCTTGCATATTGCCTTGGCCCAATTCGACGAACTCGACGGCGAATGCGTAACCGTGGCCGAGCAACTCCGCGACCTGCCTCGCTGTATTGATGTTGCCCGAGCGGGCCATTCCGTAGTCCATCTCGGAGAGCAGAGCGAAATCGACACCTGCCTGACGTAGAAGGTCTGCCGACTGCACTGGATATTTGCACCTCTCTAGATTCCAGGCGCCGATCCTGAAACTGTCTTGTTTGCCGGCGTGTCCAGAGGAGGGGAAAACCTCGACTTCCTGAAAGGCTCTAACTTCACCGGCTAGTTTGTGATGGTTCTCACGAGTGGGCGCGATAGCGAGAGCCTGGGATTTCAGCTCCTGGCTGAGCTGTGTGAGGAGGCGGGTGGAATGGACCATCGGTTACTGTCATCGTTTAGCGTCGAGCGTTTTAGACTGGTTGACCAACACAGTGTCAATGCCCAAAGCATGTGGTGAAGCGAGCGCCGCCAAAATGTTACAGCCGGATGCGCAACCGGCCTGCAGTTAACGCAACTTGCGCAGGTCGAAGAGCGGGACTGTCGAACGGTCCGCTCGGTCTGTAGAAGAAGAACCGGCTGCTTCGGGTCGACAATCAACATCCTTAAAAGACTGCCATCCTGCAATGGTGAGCGCGAGCAAGATCCGGACTACAAGAGGCCGCGCTTCGGCGGGAGCCTGGAGGAAGGCAAGTCGTGGATAACAGAATCCGGTGCGAGCGACAACGCCAGAGGATCTGCGCGCCCAAGGACGCTGCAGCGCGGATCAGGGACGGCATAATCACTAGAATGAGCAGCTTCACGCGGGCAGGCGATCCGAGGGCTGTTCCCGTCGCCATGGCGCCGCGCGCGAAGTTTGACCCATCCAAGATCACCTTGCTCACCGCGGCGTCCTAGCGTCATGACCCTGGGCTGCAACTTCGTACGCTCAATGCTGCTGGCTGCAAGCGGATCGCGGAGGAGGAGCATCCGGAGGGTGCTGGGATCGACCCGAACTCCATCGGCTTCTTGGCGAACTCGACGAAGGCGACGTCGTGGTTACCTGAAAACTCGACCGTCTGACTCGGTCGCTCAAGGACGTGATGTCGATACCGGATCAATACTCCCCAGAAGTGCAGTTTGAGTCTTCCCCAGCGGCGGGTCATCGACGAAAACGCCTGTGGCCCGCTCAAGGAGCTAGTCTTTCCACTACTTGATCTGCTCGGCTTGAACATCCCCGGTATGTCCGGAGAATGAAGACGAAGCCTTTTTTGTCCTCTCGAGCGACGTAGAGTTCTGGATAAGGGACGGGACGTTGTCAATGGCCCCCTTACACGTATTCATCGCAATCGCTATACGTGCACGTCGGTCTGGCTCAAAGATCAGGCCGCTGGCTGATGTCGACGTCCTCGAGTGCGACCACATAAGCGACCAGTTCCCTCTTGCATTTCTGAAATTGTAACAGACCCGAACGCTGCCCTTTGAAAGGCTGCTCCTCGTCTTCTATGCTCTGCAAAAGCGCTTTCCGACGTGAAGAAGGATTGAGGTAATTGCCGCACATTCTTATCGTTGACGATGATGTCGAGATCCGCAAGTTGTTGAAGGACTTTCTGCTCCGGCGCGGATTTCATGCATCGGTGGCCGAAGACGGGCGGGGAGTACTTGCCACGCTTGAAGTATCGGATATAGATTTAATCGTTCTTGATCTCATGTTACCTGGGAAGAGCGGGCTGGAGCTCTGTCAGGACATTCGCGCGAAATCAAAAATCCCCATAATCATGCTTACGGCTGTTGCCGACACTGCAGATCGGATAGTTGGCCTTGAACTTGGGGCTGACGATTACCTCACCAAGCCTTTTGACCCTCGCGAACTGCTGGCACGAATTCGGGCCGTTCTCCGTCGCCGCCAGGATCCGCAACTTGCGGCGCCGTCACCAACACGCGATTTGATCTTCGCCGGATGGAAGTTTGATGTCGAACGTCGACGTTTGCGTGACCCATCTGGTGTGCGTGTTGAGCTGACGCGCGCTGAATTCAATGTCCTGATGGCACTTGTGCAAGCCAGGGGCCGCGTATTAAGCCGCGAGCAATTGATTGAACGCTGTGGGGGCGATACCAGCCATAGCTTCGATCGAAGCATCGATATCTTGGTCAGCAGATTGAGACGCAAGCTCGATGACGATCCGCGTGCTCCTTCCATGATCGAGACAGTTCGAGGTGGCGGCTATCAGTTTGTTGCCGAAATCAGCTCGGAATAGTCCCGAAACTTTGTCGCAACGTTATAATAACGTTTCCAGATTGTTTCAGAAGCTCTCGGCAGGTTGCCCAATTCCCTGACCCGAGTGAAGATGTTCTTGCCTCTGCGATTGTATGGGGTTCGAGAGGCAGCAAGAAGGACATCTTGCTACATATGCATCGTTAGTATGGTTCTTCCCCGGTGTGAGGGGCTGCCCGCTGCACCGGGGAATTTCCCACACCTATATTGTCGGGAGGATCGATGGTTGATCCGTCTTTGATTGTGGAGGCTCGCCGGGCATGCACCAATCCGCAGGAATTTCCTGTGTCGAGGCGAATTTGGCTGCTTGGTCGGATTATTACAGAATTGGAAGCGCTCCAGCCAAACGTAGCCGAACACCCTGCGCTCGCCTGTCTCATCATCACCGCGAAGCAGATCCTGTGCGTGATGGAGCCGCACAACGATTGCCACTTCGTTCATGTTGTCCGTCATCTCGCCGTCGTCCTCGAGGTCGGGGAACTGGCACTCCGACAGCGACCGCCCTTCGCGAGGCGTCTTCATTAAGCGATGCTCTCGGGGGGGGCTGGCGATTCGATTGAGCTAACAGCAGAAGACATCAATCGCGCGCTTCATATGCCTGCATGTGAATTAGCCCTCGAAAGACCCGGACATGCTGCACCACTTAGTTGAGTGGGTAGGTTTAATGTTGATAATATGACCACAAGCAATTTTAAGATGGAAGTCCTCGCCGGGTCGGAACGACGACGGCGCTGGAGCACGGCAGAGAAGCTGGCTATCGATCTTCAACATCGGCTATCCGCGCACTGCCCTAGCCAAGCGCGATACTCCATTCCAGTGATTCCTCGAACCAGATCACGACCATGCAGCTAGCCAGTCCCAAATGGAAAGTATGCGACGATGGACAAAGCTTCAGATGAAATGCTTGTCACCCGGCGGTTTTTTCCACGCACGTTGCCAGCTTGGCTGATCATCATCATGATTGGCACTTTGGTCGTGTCGCAAACCACGCTCTTCGCGATCATGTCTCGCAATCGAGTGGCCTCGAGCGAAATCGTTGATCTTTACCGGCTAAACGAACGGGCGGTGTGGCTGGCAAAGCTTATGAGCCCGCTGCCGCCGGAGGAACGGGTGAGAGTCGGTGGCGAACTTTCGGATCCCACGGTCGTCGTCAGTCTCTCGTCGGTTCCAGCCGTAGGCGCGCCGGTTGCGGCAACGGATACGCTGTCTGAACTTGAAGACATTCTGGTTGCAAGGCTCGGCAAGTTCGAAGTTCAGGACGCGCGCGTGCGCGTCGATGAACCAGCCGATACACGAGGCGTATCGCCCGCTGCCGACACCGCGGCGCAAGGTCCGGGCCAGGTGGAGGAGGACTTGTCTGAGGTTGCTCAGGACTTCCTCAGCAGCCAGCGCTATACCGTGTCGCTCCAGATGAAGGATGGTCAGTGGCTCAACTTTGTCACTCCGGTGACTCCGATCGGCCCAATTCTCTCTCCCCAAAGTTTGCCAACCTATCTTCTTATAAGCGCAATCGTTGTGCTGGCGGCCCTTTGGGCGGTATCCCGTATCACCAGTCCGTATCAGCTTCTCGAGGGCGCACTTGCGCGCCTTGGATCGAATCTGAACAGCCCGCCTCTGGTCGAACGAGGAAGCCGAGATTTTCGCAGTGCGGCTAAGGCGCTTAATCTTGCCCAGGCCAAGTTACAACAGCACGTCGAGGAAAGGGCTCTTTTAGCAGCGGCACTCGCCCACGATCTCCGCACGCCCATAACTCGCATGCGTTTGCGAACCGCATTGCTGAAGAAATCGGATACGAAAAAGGCGCTGGAGACAGATATCGCGGATATCGAGGAAACGGTCGAATCCGTTCTTAGCTTGGCAAAAGTGGATTCGGCCGCCGAGGCGTCGGACCGTATTGACCTGATGTCAATGGTTGAGACAGTGGCGGACGAATATGCGAATGCCGTCGTTATGGGTAAAGAAGGCATACTTGGTCGACCGGTGTGCCTCGCATCGCCGATCGCCTTGCGCCGCGCCATAAGAAACATTGTAGAGAACGCCATAAGCTATGGTGTTGTCGCCAGACTGACCGTCAGGATGGAACAGGAGGCGGTGCTGCTATCGGTGCGTGATGAAGGACCGGGTCTTGATCCGTGCTATGCCGAAGATGTATTCAAGCCGTTCTTCCGCTTGGAAAGCTCCCGAAATCGGCGCACCGGTGGCTCCGGCCTTGGGCTCACAATCGCCCGTACTCTTGTTAGGCGTATGGGTGGAGAAGTGACGCTGGCCAATCACGAGTCGGGCGGTCTCGACGTTGTTCTGCGGCTCCGCAGCGCGGGAAACTTCGAATAGCTGGATCGGTCGTCGTCTTTCGAACGGCACCGCTACAATCAATTGAAATCGCTAAGTTAACAGCCGATGAGCAGTCGGATCGGCAGTCCAGCTCTTGGGCAAGTAAAGGGCTCGATCGATAAAGGCATGATCGCGAACCGACATCGAACACATGGATGACCACATCGCGGAGCCATTCGATCTGAACCAACTGGCCGATCTGTGCGGGATGAGCCGATTTGGGGTCAGAACAAGATGGGGTGGTTGCCGTCCTCCCCTCACGGCATCGCAATATGCCAAGATGATGTGGTTGTAGCCCACAGGACGGAGAAGACGGCAAAATGAAAGACACGATGATCGGGGTGGATCTGGCAAAGAATGTTTTCGTGCTGCACGCAGCAACGATGGCGGGCGAAGTACGGTATCGAAAGAAACTGTCACGAGGACAGTTTCTCCGCTTTCTATCGGAACAGCCGCCAGCGATTGTGATTATGGAAGCCTGCGGTAGCGCCCATTACTGGGCCCGTGAGTTGGTCGAAGCGGGGCACGAGGTCAGGCTGATTGCTCCGCAATATGTCCGCCCTTTCGTGAAGCGCCAGAAGAACGACGCCGCCGATGCTGAAGCAATCGTCATCGCGGCCCGTCAGCCCGAGATGCGTTTCGTTCCGCCCAAAACTGCGGATCAGCAAGCTCGGGCGGTTCTGTTCCGGGCGCGCGAGCGGATTGTCCGCCAGCGAACGGAATTGGTGAACGCTTTGCGTGCTGTTCTCTATGAATATGGCCAGGCCATTCCCCAGGGCATCGCTCATATCCAGCGCATTGAAGCGATCGTTGAGAGGACTGAAATCGGCCTGCCTGAACTCGTTCGAGAGGAGTGCCGTGATCTTTTGGCTCAGATAGACGAGAAGACAGCCCGGATTAAGGAGAAGGCCAAGAAGCTCGTGGATCTGTCTCGACAGAGCGGAATCGCGCATCGACTTCAAACGATGCCTGGCGTGGGTCCGCTGGTCGCACTGGCGGTAGAAGCGTTCGCGCCAGCGATGGAGAATTTCCGGTGCGGCCGAGATTTCGCAGCCTGGCTCGGTCTCGTTCCCCGACAATTTTCGTCGGGCGGAAGGAACGACTAGGCCGGGTATCGAAGGCCGGACAGGCCGACATTCGCAGACTTCTGATCATCGGTGCGATGACCTGCGTAAGTTGGGCGGGTCGCAAACCGCCGGTGCACGGATCGTGGCTTTCACGGATGCTCGCAAAGAAGCCGAAGATGCTGGTGGCTATCGCACTGGCGAACAAAATGGCGCGGAATATATGGGCCATGCTGACGAAGCAGGAAGATTATAGAGACCCGGCTCTGGCAATTATGGCGTGACACGGAACCGCCACGGATAACCAGGACCGGCTAGGAGGTGTGAGAAGTCGATGACCCGAATGGGCGCATGATCGAAACGATCTGGATCGGGAAAACCAGTACTGCTCTTGGAGCCACGAGCTCGGGAACAAGATTTGGACCGGATCCGCAGATCACCATACCGGCCAGCGGCCTCTGAAAGTGCCGCAAAGAAAGGCCTGACAGAAGACCGCACTCGATCACACCTCAAGAAGGTCAGAAACTACTTGCGCAACGGACGGCAACCACAGAAGAGCAGTCCGAAATCGTACGCTAAGGCCGAACGGAACAGGAACGATGTCGTAGTTCGGATGTGCAACATCCGATCTCTGTGGATTGCCATCGACATGCGCCAGTTTTGATTTCTCTGTCCGGCCCGACTCGACAACGCTTCACGCAGATTGGTCATGAATGGAGTCGGGCGATGGCAAAGCGCAAGCTTCTCAAAGATCAAGATCGCCGGAAGCTTGTCGATATCCCAGTCGACGAGGACAGCTTAATCCGCCACTATTCGTTATCGTTAGCGGATCGCCTGGAGATCGAACTGCGGAGACGTAAATGACGCCGCGGATGGCGGCAAGGAGGCAGCATGAAGGCTATGGTTCTTGAAAGAGTTGGAACTCCGCTACGCCTCAAGGAGATGCGGGAGCCGCATCCGTCGGCCGAGCAGGTCCTTATAGAAGTCGAGGCCTGCGGCGTCTGCAGGACGGATTTGCATGTGTTGGATGGCGATCTTCCAGATCCGAAGCTGCCTCTGGTGCTCGGTCACGAGATCGTCGGAAGAGTAGCCGCCGTAGGGGCTGGCGCACTCGCGACACTGCAAGGAAAGAGGGTGGGCGTCCCATGGCTTGGCCATACCTGCGGATGCTGTTCGTTCTGCCTCAGCGGAAGCGAAAACCTTTGCGACGCTCCCGGCTTTACCGGCTACACACTCGATGGCGGATTTGCGACGCACGTAGTGGCTGACGCGAACTATGCGTTCGTGTTGCCGGACAATTCGGGTCCCGTTGGGACAGCGCCGCTTCTTTGCGCCGGTCTCATCGGATGGCGCTCGCTGAAGATGACGGGAAACGGAAAGGCGATTGGTCTCTATGGCTTTGGCGCCGCGGCGCACATTCTCGCGCAGGTCTGCCGCTGGCGGCAGCAGGACGTCTACGCGTTCGTTCGGCCGGGAGACGAAGCGGGAAAGCGGTTTGCACTGGAACTGGGCGCCATCTGGGCGGGGTGGTCGGACGAATTGCCGCCGATCCAACTGGACGCGGCCATCATCTTCGCGCCTGCCGGCGACCTCATCCCCAAGGCGCTCGCTGCCGTGCGCAAAGGCGGAACCGTGGTCTGCGGGGGCATCCACATGAGCGATATCCCTTCGATGCCCTACCGGCTTCTGTGGGGTGAGCGGCGCGTGGTATCGGTCGCCAACCTGACACGCAACGACGCCAAAGAATTCTTCGAAATCGTGGGAAAAGCAGAGATCCGTACAGTCACCACGGCGTATCCGCTCGAGCAGGCCAACGAGGCGTTGGGTGACCTGCGCGCAGGGCGGCTCAAAGGAGCGGCCGTCCTGGTGCCCTGAGAGAGTCGGGCGGCGGGCTGCCGCCGAGGCTTGCCGGTCTTCGTCCGGACCGAGTTGCTCGACACCAGGATTGGCCTGCGCTGTTGGCACGTTTATCGACTGGCGAATGCGCCGCATCCCGCTCCGCCCTGCTGGTCGTGCCGCAGGAAGAGCACGGAGAGGCCCAGTCTTTCCGCCAATTTCAGTCCTTGCTCGTCGCCAAGAACCATCATCGCAGTCGCCCAGGCGTCCGAACTCATGCAATCGCGAGCGATCACCGTCGCCGAGGCGGGCGGGCTTTTGAGCGGCATGCCGAGGCGCGGGTCCATGGTGTGCGAGAGGCGATGTCCGCCGATGTCCACCCAGTGGCGGTAATTGCCGGATGTCGCGATGGCTGAACCCTCTAGTTCAATGATGGAATGCGGCGAGCGTTCGTGAAGATCGGGTTTCTCGACCGCAACCGTCCAGCCCGTGCCGTCAGGCTGCGCACCGAGCGCGCGCAGTTCGCCGTCAATGGCGAAAAGGCCCGCTTCGATGCCGTGCAGGCTTGCGGTTTCCGCCAGCCGATCAACACCGTAGCCTTTGGCGATGCCATTAAGGTCGAAGCACACGTCGGCATGCTTTCGTGCCCTTCGATTGGCGGGATCAAGCTCCAGGATGTCATGGGCGGGGTTGCGGCGTACGAGGCGGGCAGCCTTGATTGCCGTTTCGTCGGCTTCCACAGCGCCGAAGCCCCAGGCGGCGACGGCGTCGCCCATGCCGATGTCGAAGGCTCCGCCGGAGGCTTCGCCGATCGCAAGGCCCGCCTGAAGCACCTTCATCAGATGTTCAGGAAGGACGATCCATTTGCCGGGACAGGCGGCGTTCAGGCGATTGAGATTGCTTTCGGGCTTCCATGCGGACATCTGTTGATCGACCCCTGCGACGGCATCCGCCATGGCGGTGTAGACCCCTGCGGTTTCGAAATCGCCCGGCATATGGAAGAGCGCGGACCAGCGTGTGCCCATGGTGGGACCGTTCAGGGCATGACGGGCGAGATCAGTAAACATCTTCGGCATAACGGCCCTCTGCCTTGAGTGTTGCAAGGCTTACGCCGTGCGGCATTAGAATCTCAGAGAGAGCAGCGGCGACACCCGCCGCCATGTCGCGGCCGCCGCAGACGAGGATCTGGCCACCTGCCGCGATCAGTGTGCCGATCCAAGCGGCATCCTTGCGCAGGATGTCCTGGACGTAGGCCGGGTTTGCAGTTCGCGAGAAGGCGGTGGAGACCCCTGCCAGTCGACCGTCTGCCCTCCAGCCCGAGAACTCCTCCGCATAAAGAGCGTCGCTCGCCGGATGACGGATCCCAAAATAGAGATACATGGGTTGGCGCGCCCCATTGGCGCGGGCGAATCCCGCAAGAGGTCCGATGCCGGTGCCGGCGCCGATCAGGATGACGGGCTTGCCGCTGTGTACAGGCCGGAAGCTCGGATTGCAGCGAACAAAGGCCGTCACCTCCTGTCCGGGTTCCAGTGCCGTGAGCTGCCCGGAGCAGAGGCCGCCTGGTTGCTTGCGAACGCAGATTTCGAGGAATCCGTCCTTCGTGCCCGAAGCGAGCGAATAGAAGCGCGGCACTTGCGAACCTTCGGGCAAGATACCGACGAGGTCGCCCGCTTCGAACCCCGGAAATGCGTTGCCGGTCAGACGCTGCCAGAAGGACGCCTTCGGCAGGGCGAGGCGCAGGATCACGGTCGTGGCCTGAACGCTTGCGCCATAGTCGCGGCGCGAGACCAGTGAAAGCTCCCAGGTCTTCGGTCTTGTGGGCAAGTGGTTGAGTTCGAAGTCGAGCCCGAGCGTCTCCGCCAGATCCCGACCCCAGCGAGCGAAGTCCTGCGGCGACTGGCGATCCACGGTGTCGTACGGCAGCAGCAGGTCCCAGCCGCTTTCTTCCGCTAGCCGTGCGACATCGGCGGCGAAACCGCAATAGGCGGGGAAGCTGCGGTCGCCGAAGCCGAGTACGGCAAGCGAAAGCCCCTTCTTTACAGGTGTGCGCCGGAAGCGTTCCAGAAAGCCTTGCGCGGACGCCGGGGCTTCGCCGTCTCCATAGGTCGCGGCAAGGAGGATGAGCCGTTGCGCCCTGGGACAGCGTGCGGGTTCGAAGCTCGACATCGGACCGACATGGACACGCAGGCCGTGGTCGCAGAGCGATTTTCTCAGCGTCTCGGCAAAGCCCCAGGTCGTGCCGCCCTCGCTGCCTACGAGGACGACGGTGTCGGCCTCCTCTGCGGGAACAGAACGCCCCTTCTTCTCGCCACGGCCCCTGAACCAGACGGCGAGGCCGGTCCATCCCATGACGGGAACGGCAAGTGCGGAAACACCGAGTAGCAGGCCGAGCCACGCCATGCCCTGACCGGTGTGCAGCATGGTGAGGAAGTCTGTCAGGCGATCGACCCAGTTTGAATCCTTCCAAGCGAGCAGTTCGCCGTTGCCCTGGTCGATATAGCCTTGGCCGGCGTCCGTCTTGAGCGTGAACGCGTCGGATGCATCGCCGGCAGCCGGAAAGCTGAGAGAGCGAAGTGTGTCGACCGGGGTCTCCTGCAGAACGGCGATGGAGGCGACCTGGACGCCCGCATCGCCGCTAACCACCGACGGAAAGGGCGGGGCGCCGGCACCTTCGGGCAAAATGTTGTGTGTTGCGGCGGTCATCCAGATCGCGGTCAGGGACGACAGAAGAAGGCCAGGCAGCGCAAGCCGGGAGATGACGGCATGACGGCGTCCATCGCCCGTGCCTTTTGCAGGCTTCAGGATGGAATGCCAGCCTCCTGCGCGGCGTGCCAGCAGGAAAAGACCGGAGAGGATCAGCGCCAGCATGATTGCAGCGCCGCCCGCGGCGATGAGGCGGCCACTATCGTCGAGTAGCAGCGAACGATGAAGATTGGTGAGCCAACGCTCGACGGACGACGTGTCGGCGCTGCCGACGCGCCTGCCCGTTGCCGGATCGATGATGGAGGATGCCGGCTGGTCGCCCTCGAAATAGTATGCCGTGATCCGGCCGGACGGCGCGCGCCTGATCTGCTCAACCGAGGGTTCCGCCGACTGGATGCGTGCCGCGAGTGCCGCCACACTGATGTTCTCGGCGGCAGGAGTGGTGAGCCCCTCATAGGCCGGGAAGACCGAGAGGGCCGCACCGCTCAGGGCGATGACGGTGACAAGCACAGCAGCGATCAGCCCAAACCAGCGGTGGAGCGACCGGATCATGGCAATTTCCTTCGTGATTAACGCGTATAGGTGAAGTCGGCGATGTAGCGGCTGCCCTTGGCTGCCTGGCCGGATCCGGCCGAGGTTAGCGGCACGACGATTTCGTTGGGGCTGTCGCGCATGTCTTCGACGGCGGAGTCGACGTGCAGTTTGTAGCCTGCATCAAAGAGGGTATCGGCCAGGTCGAGCGTGATCTTGAGCGAGCGGCCGGAGCCGACGCTGGCTCCGGTAATGCCGTTGATTTCGCCGGTGTTGCCGCCGGTGGCCCGATACCAGCCGCTCAGATGCTCGTAGTAGCGCGCCTTGCCTCCTGCCATCCACAGGCTGCCGACATATTTGCCCTGCGCATCGGTCACGTAATAGGCAAGATAGGCTCCGTCTCCGCCATAGCTGCGCATGTTGGCGGTGAAGGTCACTTCGCTTGCGAGCGCAAGACCGGGCTCGGTTAACGCCGTCGTGACGACCAGCACGGCCCAAAAGGACTTGATCCTCATTGTTTATCTCCTTTTTCGGTGCGGTCAGTTCATCTCGGCGCGCGGCTTGCTGCCGGGCGTAAACAGGCTGTTGCTCGGCGGTTTCGCGTTCTGTTGCATGGGAGCACCGAGACCGCCGCAGGCGTCGCGGCCATCGTCGTCATCATCATGGCCACGGCCTTGGCCGCGACAGTTGTTGGCGGCGTAGCGGTCGTCATCGTCGTCATGGCGGCGATGCCCGTCGCGATGGCCTTCGCCCTCATGCTCGCGTTCGACCTTCACGACGCCGGTCATTGCGCCGTTGAGCCTCAGTGCATCAAGCGGCAGGGCCTGGCTCGCAAAGACGGCGAGGATGCCGGTGCCTGCAACGGCGGCAAGAAGAAGTCTGTGGTGCTTCATCGATTGGTCTCCTTTGAGATTGATACGAGCGAGGGTGATTGTGGTGTTCCTCGATTTCGATGACATCGAGCGTTACGGGGTCGACCGTCGCTTCGAAGCGACGTCCGGTTTCGTCCGTCCCGTAGACTTCGTAGCAGCCGTCATCGATCTTGATGCGTCTCAGCGTCCAGCCGCGCTCCTCGGCAAGCGCACGAACCGCCTCGCGTCCTTTCCAGTCACGGATCGGAGCATCGCAATCTTCCTTCGCCTGTGCAGAGGTTGCCGCCATGACCGCAAGGGCCACGGTTGGCAGGATGCCGGCCTTCATCATCGTTTCCTCTCGTCGTCGGACAGATAATTCACGGTACAAACTGACCGCTCCCTGACGGACGCAGAGACTTTGCTTCAGCTTCCCGTAAGCTGGCAGGTGGACTACAGAGGAGGGCGAATGGAGAAATTGCATGAGGGTTCTGCTGATAGAAGACGACAGGGCACTGGGGACGGCTATCCGCGACCAGATCGCCGCGGATGGTCATTCCGTCGATTGGATGAGCCGCCTAGACGAGGCGCGCGACGCGCTGGCGTCCGCCGCCTACGATCTCGTACTGCTCGACCTGATGTTGCCAGACGGCCTCGGCATTCCCTTCCTCAAGACCCTGAGGGCGCGAGGAGACGTGACCCCCGTGATCATCCTGACAGCGCTGGATCAGGTTTCCGACCGGATCGGCGGGCTGAACGCCGGCGCGGACGACTACATGGTCAAGCCATTTGATCTTGACGAACTTTCCGCCCGTATCGGCTCTGTCGCACGTCGCTATGCGGGCAACCCGAACCCGATCGTTACGCTTGGACCGCTGGACATCGACCTTGCCGCCCGCAGCGTCAAGCTTAACGGTAAGCAGGTGGTTCTGACGGCGCGCGAATGGGTGCTGTTCGAGGCTTTCGTCCAGCGTCCTGGCCAGTTGCTATCCAAGACGCAGCTAGAGGAACGGCTCTATTCCTTCGATCAGGAAGTCGACAGCAATGCCATTGAGGTTCATGTGAGCCGGCTGCGCAAGAAGCTCGGAGCGCATGTGATCGAAACCGAGCGCGGACTCGGTTATCGATTGGGGCGGCCATGAGGATGATGTCGTCGCTTCAGGCACGGCTGGCAGTCGCGATTGGCGCCTCCGTAACGATCCTGTGGCTCGCCGCCGCTATCGCCACCGCGCACCGTCTCGGTCGAGACATGGAGGAGGTCTATAACGACGGGTTGAAAGCAACCGCGGAGCGCATCCTGCCGATCGCCCGGCATGACCTGCGCGAGGGCCACCAGAGACGTGAGAGCGCCGATGATGATGGAGACGACGTTATTCGTGATGCACGGCCCGATCGGGAGGCTCGCTACGGCGAGGACGTCACGTTCATCCTGCGCGACAAACAAGGTCAGGTGCTGCTTGGTTCCACTGGAGCGGACGCCTCGATTTTCCCTCCATTTGAACAGCAAGGATTTTCTCGCACTATGACGCATCAACTGTACTACGCGACAAGCGCTGACGGAAACCTGATCATCGCGGTGGCGGAACCGCTGGATCATCGTCGGCAACTGTCGCGCAGGATGCTGCTTGGTCTGTTGTTGCCACTGTTGGTTGTCATTCCGCTGAGCCTTGTGGTGATTGCGTTCGCGGTCCGGTATTCGCTGCGTCCGGTCCACGCCCTTCAGCAGGGACTGTCCCACCGTGGAGCGCAGGATCTGTCACCCTTGACGGCCAGCGGCTTGCCGAGTGAACTCCAGCCGATCTCCGCCGGGATCAATCAGCTTCTCGGCCGCCTCACCGCCGCATTCGACGCGGAGCGGACGTTTGCCGCGAACACGGCGCATGAACTTCGTACACCCGTCGCCGCTGCGATAGCGCATGCACAGCGCATTCGCTCCGAGACGAAGGAGGAGCTGACGGCAGAGCGTACGAATGAGATCGAGATGTCGCTGAAGCGGCTGATGCGCACGTCGGAGAAGCTGATGCAACTCGCCCGCGCAGAAGGCGGACGGTTGCGCACCGACGAGCCGTCCGATCTTAGGACGGCCCTTCGCATAATTGTCCAGGACTTCGAACGCGTGGGAGAGCGGCAGATTAACTTGATGGTGCCGGAAAGACCGGTCCTCTCACAGCTCGATCCCGATGCTGTCGGAATTCTCTCCCGCAATCTCATCGAAAACGCATTGAAGCACGGGTCACGAGGCAGTCCGGTCGAGGTGCTCCTCGAACCTGAAGGGGTTCTTTGCGTTGCCAACGATGGAGCGATGCTGCCACCAGAGGCCATGGACCGTCTGATGCGCCAGTTCGAGCGAGGTAACGTCAGGAGTGGTGGATCGGGGCTTGGGCTCGCCATTGTCAAGGCGATCGCGGACCGGGTCGGCGCCGTTGTCGAGGTCGTGTCTCCTCGATCCGGGAGGAGTGAAGGGGTCGAGGTACGCGTACGCTTGCCTGTCATGTAGGAGCGCGAACCTCCCGCACCGGCCAACCCGTCAATCGCCTTAGAGGTAGATCGCCCGTCGCTACCAATTCTACCCAGCAATCGCCCTGGCTATCAAAACGGCAGGGAGTGCTATTCTGCTATTCTCTCTTTGCGGCATCAGGACGCACTAGCTTCGCGATGCGAAGGGTTGCGTGGTTTGGAGGATTTGCGTGACCCGTCGTCGTTTCGACCTGACCGATTTCGAGTGGGCGATTATTCAGCCCTTGTTGCCGAACAAGGTTCGCGGCGTGCCGCGGGTCGATGACCGCCGAGTGATCAACGGCATTTTGTGGCGGTTCCGCATAGGCTCGCCTTGGGCCGACGTGCCGGAGCGATATGGGCCTTATACCACTTGCTACAACCGCTTTGTGCGATGGAGGAAAGCAGGTGTTTGGGATCATGTTTTGCGAGAAATCGCAAAGGCCTTTGACGGCGACATCGTCATGATCGACAGTTCCTGTGTTCGCGTTCATCAGCATGCGGCCACGGGAAAAAGATCCCATGAGGGTGCGCCGGGAGACCGACGCGCAGATATCGTCTCGATATTGCTGAAGTGCCGGAGGAGTTCTTCAAGCTTTGCCTGGACATGGGCTTGGGTCTCAGCATGGCCGGGGCTGTTATGCGATCAGTCAAGCAAGTGCGCTAACCGCCCAATCGCGATGAATACGACAACCGCAATCGCCCCAACGACAAGCGACCAGCTTACGCCGACGCCCTACATCATGAAGTCGTGCGCAAAGGGCACCGGCGAAGACTCCCCAGATGGCTGGCAGAGGCAAAGCCCGCCGACCAAGGCGCATTATCGCCATGCGGCCTCGTTCTTCTTCTCATAGTCAGCGAACGCCTTCTTAAGACCGCCCAGCACTTCGGCGGCGGTCTCGAACATGGCTTTCAGCCGCGGCTCGTCGACCTTCTCGATGTCTTCCCGCAAATGGTCCATCATTTCCTGAAGGCGCAGCTGCATTTTCTGCGTATGGTGACGCGGATCGCGATCGGCTTCGCTAACCATTGGTATTCTCCTATGGTTTGTGTTTCGACGAACCGCCAATCCGATTGACGGTTGCAGGTCAAACTCTTTGCCTCTAGTCTCGGTTCCCGATATCGCTTTTCGAGAGTGAGGTTTATTTTGATGGTGATAAATGGAACATCAGGACCTTCTTTCCGGCTTCATCCGGCTTCATGTCCTGCATCATGCGGCCGAAGGCGATCTTCACGGCCTCTGGATGATCGAGGAACTCGCGCATCACGGTTACAAGGTATCCGCCGGGACCCTCTATCCGATGCTGCATTCCATGGAGAAGAAGGGATATCTCACCTCGCGAACCGAACGGGTCGGCCGCACACATCGCAGGATCTACAACGCGACGCCCTACGGCATTGCAGCTCTCGGACTGGCCAGGGAAAAGGCGAAGGAGCTGTTTCGTGAAGTCGTCGGTGGAAGCAATTCATGAAGACGCTGTCACGCGTCCACATGGGACCCCGGGGGAAGTCTTTGCAGCCTTTCTGAAGCTCGGGCTCACCTCCTTCGGTGGCCCGATCGCTCATCTCGGCTATTTCCGTGACGAACTCGTGGTTCGCCGCAAATGGATCGACGAGGCCGGTTACGGCGATCTTGTAGCCCTCTGCCAGTTCCTTCCCGGCCCCGCCTCGAGCCAAGTCGGCTTTTCCCTTGGCATATTGCGCGCAGGTCCCCTCGGCGCATTGGCCGCCTGGGCCGCCTTCACATTGCCGTCTGCGATCCTGCTTGTCATCTTCGCAATGGCTGCGACGGCATTCGATGGCCCGACGGGAGCCGGCCTGTTACACGGGCTGAAGATCGTGGCCGTAGCGGTCGTGGCCCAAGCAGTCTGGGGAATGGCGAAGAGCTTGACGCCGGATCGCGAGCGCGCGGGCATCGCGCTCGCGGCCGTACTTATCGTCGTCTTTTCGGCAGGGGCGGTCGGACAGATTGCAGCGATATTCGCAGGCGCGCTTGCCGGCTTGGCTCTTTGCCGTAACGGCCCAGTTATGAGCGAGACGCATCTTTCCTTCCGGCTTTCCCGGTCCTTTGGCGTTGCCTGCCTTCTCGCTTTTTTCATCCTGCTCGGCGCATTGCCCGTTGTCGCCGCCGCGTCAGGCTCCCCGGGTCTATCGCTCTTCGACGCCTTCTACCGATCAGGTGCACTGGTTTTCGGCGGGGGTCACGTCGTACTGCCGCTGCTACAGGCCGAAGTGGTCAATCCCGGTTGGATGACCAATGACACTTTCCTTGCAGGCTATGGGGCGGCCCAGGCAGTTCCGGGGCCGCTGTTCACATTCGCCGCCTACCTTGGCGCCGTCAAAGGACCTGCCCCAAATGGTCTTCTCGGGGCGACGATAGGACTGGTCGCAGTCTTCCTGCCGGGTCTGCTGCTGCTGCTCGGTGCCCTGCCTTTCTGGGACGGCTTTCGCAAGCGCTCGACGGCTCAGGCGGCGATGCGCGGCGCTAATGCGGCGGTCGTCGGGATTCTCGGGGCGGCGCTCTATAGCCCGGTATGGACAAGCGCCGTTCTTTCGTCGCGCGACTTTTCGCTCGCGCTTGCCGGCTTTTTGCTGCTCACTGTCTGGAAAGCCCCGCCATGGATCGTGGTCGTCCTTCTGGCTGCTACTTCCACGATCCTCAACCTCGTCTAAAGGAGGAATGATACGGCCACTGTCAGCGTTCGCTATATCGTCGACGATGTCGGTTCCGCGATTGCATTCTATACGCAGTCGCTCGGCTTCGCGCTTACCATGCATCCGGCTCCGAGCTTCGCGATGCTGACTAAAGGCGATCTTCGCCTGCTGTTGAACGGCACTACAGGACCAGGCGGCGCGTCTCAGCCCATGCCGGACGGCCGGAGACCCGAACCCGGTGGTTGGAACCGCATCCAGATAGAGGTCGAGAACATCGAGGACGAGGTCGAACGCCTGCGAACATCGGGCGCCAGGTTTCGCAACGAAATCGTGTCAGGGATGGGCGGCAAGCAGGTTCTCGTCGACGATCCAGCCGGAAATCCCGTCGAATTGTTTGAGCCGCCCAAAAAGTAGCTTTCTACTATCACTTTAGACTGGACTGTCAGGATAACGCGCCGAACTGCGCAATGCCGTTGACGGCGCCGAGCGCCGTAAGATCCAGGCCGAGCTCGAAATCGCCCAGGCGGAACTAAGCATCGCGGTCGCCGAGCAGGATGGAGCTTCAGACGTTGAGCCGCCTTTCTGATGGGCTTGTCGATCGCTTGCGCAGTTACTGATCCGTCGCCGTTCTCCTGTCGATCCCATTTCATCGACATTGGGAATGATGCGTCTCGGGCGTCCCGCCGCAACCTAATGCCGTCAGAATTTTCCCCGCCTTCGGCTCCTCGCGCAGCAAAATTCAGCCGTCCCCAGGTCCTCCGCTGCGCTTCGGCCGTTACCGGTGCAGCACTCCTTCCCGACCCGCATTTCATCCCCGCGACGAAACGCAATCGACAGGAGAAACCATATGCAGCAGCTCGCCAAATTCCTCAAATCAACCGGCCGCCGCCTTCGCACTCTCGCCAAGGTGATCTGTCACTTCTTCCGCAAGGGCAAGCTCGGCATGAAGATCGCGATCAAGATCCCGTTCTTCGTCGAGATCGAGCTCAACTTCGAGACGGACTGGAGCCATCGGCGCCAGACGCCGCGCCGGCTCGCTCCGGCGGGTTGGCCTCAGATCAGCGATCGCACCAGGACTCTCGCCGACCGCTCCAGGTCCGAGCCAATCCCTCCGAAACAAGGAGGTCTCCAAGGCTGCGGCCATTGCGGACGAGGACACGTAGCTTGCGTCCATATCGGTCTACATCCCGACCCGGCCAGGCCTGCATCTCGAAAAGGACCTTCGTTGATCAGTGCGATAAAGCGTTCGGTGGCACGGTTGCCAAGGGCGAGTTCCGATGGGCATTTCGGTTCGCTGATCTCGGGCGTATCGATATCGGCAACGCGGATTTTATTGCCCATCAACCACAGCGTATCGCCGTCGACGACGCAGGTGTTACGGACTGAGGTGGAGGTGCGGACGAATTCTTGGTTGCGTATTCGACCCGTTCGTTGCCGAATTCGGACGTGGTGGCATTTGCGATATATTGCGCCGGCGTGAGGATCTGCTCGAGCAGGGGTCCAAGCTGTACCTCGCCCCATGACCCGCGTGATTTGACGTTCGTCAGCACGCGCTTCAGGTCGCCGACACCGGTCGCAAGGCTCTGCATTTCGCCGAGCCCCTGGTGGACGGCCTCAAGACGTTCGCTGACGATCTTGAAGGAGTCTCCGAGCCGTTTGTCGAGCGTACCCTGCAGCTTCTCGTCCACGGTGACCCGCATCTGTTCGAGTTTCTCGCCATTCTCTTTGCGCAAAACACTCAGCTGGTTTTCTACGCTGAGCTTCAAAGCTTCGCCAGTCTGCGTGTTCTTCTTGCTCAATGTCTCCAGGCGCTTGCTAAAATCCCCATGTTGGGCGCGCTGGATGTCGAACATCTGCTGGTTCTGTTCGATCGAGCTCTTGGCAAAGCGGTCCAAGCTAGCTGTGACCGTTTCCGTCAGTGACTTTGTTCGCTCGCCGGCATCGGCTTTGGAGGTTAATTTATCTTTGTCGGGGCCTATTGACGTCTTCGGATCGCGAAGACGCGACCTGCTGCGACCGAAATGAAAGCCGCGGCAAACGAAAAAAGTGCTCCCATCTTTGCCGCATCCTGAATGTCGCCGGCTGGAAAAGCAACGCTTGCGACGAACAGCGAAACGGTGAAACCGATCGCCGCGACGCAGCCGAGGACAATAAGGTCCTTGAAACCCATGCCCGCCGGCAGGCCGAGGCCCAAGAGACGGGCTGCGATAAAGCCGAAGATTGCAATCCCGAGCGGCTTGCCGATGATGAGCCCCGCTGCTACCAACAGGGTCGCGTCTCCGAAGGCGGAAAACTCGACCCCCGCATTTGCCAACCCGAACAAAAACAGGACGATCTGAACAGGACCCTTGAGGGCATGTTCGATAACGTTGAGCAAATCTGCCTGTTGTCCTTCCGCTTCCGCAAAAATCCCGAACTCGATGTCGGAACGCGGTATGGCCGGGATGATGGGCAGCAAGCCGAGTGCCGGATGAATGCCGGCCTGATGGAAGCCGTACCAGCTGATCGCGCCGGCAACAGCATAAGGCCAAAAGGAGAGACGGTTTCGCATCCAGGTCGATGCGCCTTTGCCTGAACGCCGCGCGTCAAGCATGCGGGGCAGTCGGTTGGCAAGGCAATAGACCGCAAGCGCAGCCGACGCCGACAAAAGAAGCCATGCCGGCGCCAGGTCGCCCTGAGGGTAGAAGATGGCCAGAATGGCGAGCCCTGCGGCGTCGTCGGCGATTGCCAAAAGAAGCAGGAAGGTCACGGCTGGATGACGCGCACCGAATATCAGGCGACCGACCAGATAGGAAAATGCGATATCCGTCGCCGTTGGAATGGCCCAGCCACGCGCCAGCAATGCCATCTTGCCGATGACTGCGGCACCTGAAAGATAGACGAACGCCGGACCCAGCATACCGCCCGCGGTGGCGATCAATGGCGTCAACGCCTTCTTGCCGCGAAGCGCTCCGCCCTTGAGAGCAACAGCCTCCCACACCTCCTTGCCGGCCAATGCGAAGAAGAGCGCCATGAGCACGTCATTGATCAGGAAATGAGGGCTAAGCTGGTGTGACGGCGGTTCCGCGGATGAGACGTCAACCGCTCCTATCGGCGCAGACTGCCAAAAAGAATAATCGATGAGTGCGTGGTAGCTTGTCGGGGATACGTTCGCCCAAATCAACGCGCTGAGCGCTCCAACGATGAGGAGAAGGGAGTATTCCTCAAGTCGTCTCCAGACGCGGTACATCATCATTGGCTTTCATCTGATATTGCAAGGTCAGGAGAGCGGATGACCGCTGCGGAAAAGCCGGGCGATGAGCCCGGCTTCCGTTTGGTTACTTCTTTGCCGCCTGCGCCGCATACATGTAGCTGTCGTAGCTGTATTCGGCCACACGGAACCATTCGAAGCTTTCGTCGCGGAATTTCTTCCAGCCCGGATAGATCTTCGCCCAGGCCGGATGCTTCTGGCTGTACTCGTTGTAAAGTTCGAAGGAGGCCTTGTAGGCGGCGTCCATCACATCGCGGGGCAGGGGACGCAGCTTGACGCCCTTGCCGACGATCGACCGGATCGCAGCCGTATTCTTAACGTCGTAGAGCGCCTGCATGTTGATGTTGGCGGCCTTGCAGGCCGTGTCGAGAGCGGCCTTGTACGTGTCGGGCAGGCCTTCGTACTGCGACTTGTTGATGAAGAAATGGATGGTCAGGCCGCCTTCCCAGTAGGCCGGATAGTAATAGTTTTGGGCAATTTGATAAAAGCCGAGTTTCTCGTCGTCGTAAGGGCCGATCCATTCGGCCGCATCGATCGTGCCGCGTTCGAGTGCCGGGTAGATGTCCCCGCCCGGGAGCTGCTGGGGAACGACGCCGAGACGCGACATGACCTCGCCGGCAACGCCTGCGATGCGCATCTTGACGCCTTTCAGATCGGCGACCGACTTGATTTCCTTGCGGAACCAGCCACCCATCTGGGCGCCGGTCGCGCCACCGGGAATACCGACGACGCCGTGGTCGGACAGGAATTCGTTATAGGCTTCGTTGCCGCCGCCATGATAGAGCCAGGCGTTCTGCTGGCGGCCGTTCAGGCCGAACGGGATGGTGGAACCGATCGCAAAGGTCGGATCCTTGCCCGTAAAATAATAGCCGCACGTATGGGCAAGCTCGACCGTATTGGCCTTGACGGCATCGATCGCCTGGGCGCCCGGTACGAGTTCGCCCGCCTGGAAGACCTGAATTTGGAATTTGCCCTCGGTGATCTTGTTCAGCGCGTCCGCCATAACAACGGCGCCGCCATAGATCGTATCGAGGTTGTTGGGGAAGCCGGAAGTCAGGCGCCAGCGCAGTGTCGGCGTGCTCTGGGCTATTGCGGGAGCGGCAAGCGAGGCGCTCGCAACGGTCGCAGCACCTGCCAGCGCTCCTTTCGTCAAGAAGCCTCTGCGGCCCATGTTCTTCGTCATGATTATCCTCCTCGGTTGAATGATGCTGCCCCCATGAGGCAGTGTTTTGGTGATGGTTACGGCTTGAGAATCAAGGTTTGCTTCCGTTTTGCTCCGGGGCGCCAAAGCTTGGCGTCGGTGACCCGAAATCGGGTGCGGGTGCATCGACGGCCGGAGGGGCGGCTTCGCTCTCGGAAGGGACTGCTCCAAAGGGCGCTACCGGTGTTCCGAACGGATTTGCCCCGTCCTCGCCCGGCATCGGCACATTGAGCTCGATCGTTGACGGATCGACAGTTACGTGGCCGGACTTGTAATGCGTTACGAGCTGCGGAAACGCGATGACGACGATCACCATGGCAAGCTGGATGCCGAGATAGGGAAGGGCACCCATGTAGATCTGGCCTGACGTGACGGGCTGGATCGTCGCGCCTGTGATCCTGTCCTTGTAGGCGCGTGTCGGCGCGACTGAGCGCAGATAAAAGAGCGAAAAGCCAAAGGGCGGATGCATGAACGAGGTCTGCATGTTGATCGCCAGCATGACGCCGAACCAGATGAGGTCTATACCGAGGCTGTCGGCGACAGGGGCCAACAGCGGGATGATGATGAAGGCGAGCTCGAAATAGTCGAGGAAGAAGGCCAGGAAGAAGACGAGCAGGTTGGCGACGATCAGGAAGCCCACTTCGCCGCCCGGGATCGAGGTCATCAGATGCTCGACCCAGACGTGACCGTTGACGCCATAGAAGGTGAGGGAGAACACACGAGCGCCAAGCAGGATGAAGATCACGAACGAGGAGAGTTTTGCCGTCGCGTAGAGGGCGGACTTGATCATCGCCAGATCAAGGCGACGATTGATCGCGGCAAGTGCAAGCGCGCCGACTGCCCCCATGGCGCCACCCTCGGTCGGCGTCGCAAGCCCGATGAAGATCGTGCCGAGAACGAGGAAAATCAGGACCAATGGTGGCACCAGTGAGATGATGACGCGTTGGAAGAGCTTCCAGCCCCTCAGTGTTCGCGCCTCTGCCGGCAATGCCGGCACGCTTGGCGGGCGAATGATCGACATCGTGATGATGTAGATCGCGTAGGCGGCGACGAGTAGCAGGCCCGGCACGAGTGCGCCCTTGTACATGTCGCCAACGGAGCGGCCGAGCTGGTCGGCAAGGATGATCAGGACCAGGCTCGGCGGGATGATCTGCGCCAGGGTGCCGGAGGCAGCGATCGTGCCGGCTGCCACACGCCGGTCATAGCCATAGCGCAGCATGATCGGCAAGGAGATCAGGCCCATGGAAATGACCGAAGCTGCAACGACGCCCGTGGTAGCTGCAAGGATTGCACCGACAAAGATGACGGCGAAGGCCAGGCCGCCGCGCACCGGGCCGAACAGTTGGCCAATCGTGTCGAGCAGGTCCTCGGCCATGCCGCTTCGCTCCAGGATCAGGCCCATGAAGGTGAAGAAAGGGATTGCGAGCAGTGTTTCGTTCGACATCTGACCGAAGATGCGATCAGGGATCGCTCCGAACAGATTGACGGGCAAAAGTCCCATTTCGATGCCGATGAAGCCGAACATGAAACCGACGAAGGCGAGCGCAAAAGCGACGGGATAACCGAGCAGCAGCACGACGATCAGGGACAGGAACATGATCGGTGCAAGGTTTTCCGCAAAGAAAGCAAACATGGATGTGGTTCCGCCTTAGAGGGTCTGTGCTTCGGCGTCAGCGATCGCGATCGCGTCGGGAAGGTCACCGCGCAGGATCGCGATCCGCTTAATGAGTTCGGAAAGGCCCTGGAAGGCAAGGAGAGCGAAGCCGAGTGGGATCATTGCCCAGACCGGCCACAGGATGAGGCCGCCTGTATTGTTCGAAACCTCGCCGGTCGAGAACTTCTCGACCACGGTCGGCCAGGAGAGATAGATCGTGATCAGGCAGAAGGGGAAGAGGAAGAAGATCGTACCGAGCACCTCGATCCAGAGCTGGGCACGGCGTGACAGGCGACCATAGACCAGATCGACCTTCACGTGTTCATTGCTCATCAGCGTCCAGGCCGCAGCAATGAGAAAGGCCGCGGAAAAAAGATACCACTGCGCTTCCAGCCAGGCATTGGAGCTGAGGTTGAACAGTTTGCGGGTCGTGGCGTTGACCGCGCTGATCAGCACGGCAAGCAGCAGCAACCAGGAAACGGCTTTTCCGAAAAACGTATTGATCGCGTCTATCGCGCGCGAAAGCGCCAGAAGTCCGGCCATTAAAGTCCTCCCCGAGGCCGCCTGAGGCGACCAAGGGAGACCTACGGAGTGCGGCTCAAGGGCGCAATATGGGAAACCGGCAATCGAGTGGTCTCTACCCAGAAGTGGGTAGATCGCTCAAAGCGCATGCACCAGACCATGTTCAATCGCCACGCGTGTTAATTCGGCTGTCGTTGACAGGCCGAGCTTTCGCTTGATGGTCTTGCGGTGCGTTTCGACGGTTGCGACCGACAGATCGAGCTGCGCGGCAATATGCCGATTGCTGTGGCCGGTAGCCAGCAGTGACAGGATCTCACGTTCCCTCGGCGTGATTGGCAAGGGTTCGTTTTCTTCTTTCCGTTGTCTCTTCAGGAGGACTTCCGATACGCCGGTGGAAAAATAGGTCCCGCCTGCGGCAACGGTTTCGATCGCTGCGACGATTTCCTCGTTGGGAACATCCTTGAGAATATAGCCGAACGCACCCTTGAGGACGGAGGCTGAAATATACTCGCGGCTGTCATGCATCGACAACATCAAAACCCTCGTCGAAGGAGCTGCACTTTTGAAGAGTTCAATGGCATCGATACCGCTGATCTGCGGCATGTTGATATCCAGCAGGATGATGTCGGGTGCTTCGACCGCGGCGATCTCCAGGCCTTGAGCCACAGCCGGTGCCGTGCCGATCACCCGGATGTGCTGGTAGGTTTCGAGGATCGCCCGCAGGCCTTCCAGCACGAGGGGATGGTTATCAATGAGAATGACGGAGATCGATCGGTCGTTGCTCATGCTGCTTTGGTCGCCGGCTTCAGCGCATTCGCCGACTTCGGCAACAGGGCCGTCAGTGTCGTGCCGTCCTCATTTGTCTGAACGAGCAATATTCCCCGAAAATGGGCCATTCTTTCCTGCATGTTCCTGAGGCCCAAGCCGCCGGAATAGGTTCCGTCGATAGCGTTGACAGTCTTCTGAAATCCGTGCCCATTGTCGGCGATCGCCATTCGCAGACGCCCTTTGGTGCTCCAAATTCGAATTGTCACCTCGGAGGCACCGGCATGCCGTTCGACATTGGCGAGTGCCTCCTGGGCGATGCGATAGAGCGCGGTATTTGCCTCCGGTTTCAGCGTTTCAGCGCTCGTCGATTCGACGGAAACCTGAATTCCGGTCCGTTCCTCGAAATGACTGCCGAGCGAGGTCAGCGCAGCCGTTAGACCCAGATCGTCGAGAAGGCGTGGACGCAGTTCGTGCGACAATTCCCTCACCTCCTTGATCGCGGCGTTGAGAGCCTCAATCCCGCGATCGATGGCGGCAGCTGCGTCGATGGTGCTCGCCCTTACCTGTCGGGCCGCAAGATCAAACGCGTAGCGGACGCCGACCAGATTTTGTGAGACGCCGTCGTGCAACTCCCTTGCAAGCCGGGCGCGTTCTTCTTCCTGGGTGTCGATGATACGTTGTGTCAGTAGCTTTAGTTTCCCGTCGGCCATGCGCCTCTCGTGCAATGTGATCCACATGCACGTCGCAAAGACCAGGAAAACCGACGGGACCGCAATCAAGGTAACAATCACAAACGTTTTCCGGATGCTGTACTTCAGGCCAGCCTTGGCGGTTTCCGTCTGCGCGAAAACGTCGTCGAGGTAGACCCCCGTACCAATCATCCATCGCCATTTGTCGAGGCCGGCGGCGAAAGAGAACTTGTCCGCCATCGCTCCCGAGGACGGCTTTTCCCATTTATACTGATGCAGTCCACCGCCTTGCTTCGCTTTGGCAATGAGATTGGCGATGACCTGGTCACCGTCGGGGTCGGTTAGGTCCATCCAGTTGCGGCCAGGCCGAAATGACTGACGGGGATGGACGATGCTGTTGCCGTCATAGTCATAGACGAAGAAGTAGCCATCCTTACCATAGTCGAGAGAGGTTAGGATTTGTTTGACCCGTTCTTTTGCAGCCTCATCGTTAGCATCTGCTTTGTCATAGATGTCGTTAATCGCCGAAAGCGCAAGGTTTGTCAGGTTGAGCAGCTCGGTTTCCTTAGCACCCAACATGTTGCGTTCAAACGTGGAAATACTGCTTTCGGCCAATGTCGATGATTGCCATGTCGTAAAGGCCGTAATCAGGGCGATCGCCAGAACCAGCGGAAGAACGGCCAGCGCGAGAATTTGATGACGAAGTTGCAAGATATGTGCCTCTCATGAAGGTGCGAGAATAATCTGGCTCTTCGTTGCGACTCAAGCTTTCTGTTTAACGCATCCTTCTCGACCGATCGGTGACCTCGAGGGAAGTTGCGGCTCAGGAGAGACAGCTGCCACTGTTCATCGTAATGTGGTGGCCACTTATGCAAGCATTGCTTTTGTATCGATGTTGCGAACAAGAAATTACACGCGGGACGGTGGTTCGATTCTCATCAAGACCAGAGAGCGTCCAGCTAAAGAGGTCCGATTATTGTCCGCTCTCGGCAGTGGACAATAACTATGCGCCGCCGATAGCGGAAGTAAGCGCCGTCAAAGTCTCAGCGCCGCCAGTGAGCCGTTCGGGCGACTAGCCTCTTCCCAAAATATTCGGTGCTCCCATTCACGATGCTTACACGGCCTCAGGCGATTTGAGCGAGGATATTGTCGACGACCCTGGGGACCGTACCCGCCGTGTCGATATCGATGCCAACGGGAAGATATTCCCGGGTATGATGGTAGCGCAGTACCAGCCGCCGCTCGGCTGGATCGAACCCTGGCTCATTCGGTCGCCCATCTAATCGTCGGTTCAACGTCTCAACGTCTACGCCGAGCACAAAAACCTTGTCGAACAAGTCCAGGAATTTATGGAAATTGCGTGACCCGCCACAGAAGAAGGTGGCACGATGGGTGGTGTCGGCAGCAATGGCCCGGACCTTGTCGACGCGCCAAATCCAGTGCGCGTATCCCCAAATGATGCGATCCTCGCCTTGGGGTGGTCCTGGCAGTGCGTCGCCTGTTTCAGGGTCCAATCGCTGAGCACGACCGTCAGCGTACCCGTCCTAAGGTGCGGGCGAAGGACCGGCTCCGCTCCATAGATGATGCCGACCCCACTCAGCGCCAATCCTATGGAGGCATGACTTGCATCGACGGTAAGAGGTCCGGGTGTAGCGATCGCGACCTTCTTTTCACCCTGCTCGAACTCCCATTGGTAGAGCTGATCGTTTCCCAATCGGATTCGGACACAGCGATGATTTTGCAGATCGTGCGGGGTAAGGGCGTTCCGTAGCGTTCGAGATAGGAAGGAGATGCGGCTGCCACCCAGCGAATGTCTGGCGAAAGCCGCTGAGCGATCATGTCCTCCGGCACCGTGCCGCCGTAACGAATGCCGGCATCGAAGCCCTCATCTATCACGTCAATCAGGCGGTTGCTGACGCTAATATCCACCTCGACCTCAGGATAGCGTTCGACAAAAGCCGGCATCACCGGATCGAGAACCAACGGCACCGCATCTTCGAGGACGTTGATTCTCACCCGACCAGCTGGCGAATCGCGGAACCTGTTCAGGTTCTCCGCTGCTTCGCTCACGGCCGCAAGCGGCCCTTCGACCAAGGCTTTAAGTTCCGCGCCAGCCGCCGTGAGGGTGACGCTACGCGTAGTCCTGTTTAACAATCGGACGCCACGTCGCGCCTCGAGCGCCGTGATGGCATGGCTCAAGGCAGAGGTCGTGACGCCCATTTCCAGCGCAGCGCGCCGAAAGCTTCGATGTCTCGCGATCGCCAGGAAGTAGAGAAAGTCCGCCAGATCGGTCCGGTTTAGCTGCATGGCTCTGGTTATCACATTGTTGAGCAATGTTCATCGGTTCATTGCACGCGAGGGCGCTAATCCAGATCGATCCGGCGATCTAAATCTGCTTGGTCTGGTTCGCCAGAGACGACCGATGGAATCGGACGCCGGCCGCGTGGTCAAGCAAGCAATTTCGGGCGCGGCGCTGGCGTGGGCCACAAGCGCTGCCTCAGCGCAGGAGGAAGATAATGACCGACGAGGAATACCTATGGAGGCCATGCCGCACGTGATTGTGAAGCTGTGGCCGGGCAAAACTAACGCGCAAAAACGTGATTTGTCGGATGCCATTGTCCGCAATGTTACAAGCATCCTGCGCTACGGCGATGAATCGGTGTCGGTCGGCTTCGAGGAAGTCGCTCCCGATGAGTGGACCGCACGCGTTTATGAGCCCGATATAGAATGCAAGTGGGACAGGCTCGTGAAGGAGCCCGGGTATCGCCCCTGTCCAAAATCCTGAGATGAAAAGGAGAGCACCATGATGTTGGAAGAGACGTTCACGCTAGCCAAGGCGTGGCAATCCCGAAGCTCGGGCTCGGTACCTGGCGGATTCCTGATGGCGATACCGCGCGCGTGGTCCGTGACGCTATCGAGCTCGGTTACCGCCATATCGATACCGCTCAAGCGTATGGGAATGAGCACGGCATTGGCGAAGGTCTCCGCAAAAGCGGCGCGTCCCGCGACCAGGTCTTCGTGACCACCAAGCTCGCCGCCGAGTGCAAGCGCTACACCGATGCCAAGGAGCGTATCGACGGCTCGCTCCGCGACCTTGGGTTGGACCACATTGACCTGATGCTAATCCACAGTCCGCAGCCGTGGGCGGAGTTCAGGGCGGGCGAGCATTTCTTCGAAGGTAATCTCGAAGCATGGCGAGCGCTCGAAGAGGCCTATCGTGAGGGCAAGCTCCGCGCGATCGGGGTTTCCAACTTCGAGCGGGCGCATTTGGACAACCTGATCGACAACGGCGCCTTCGCGCCGATGGTCAACCAGGTCCTCGCTCACGTCGGCAACACGCCGTTCGATCTGATCGAATATTCTCAGTCCAGGGGCATGCTGGTCGAAGCGTACTCGCCGGTGGCCCACGGCGCGGTTCTCAACAACGCCAACCTGGGTGCGCTGGCCGAGAAATACGGCGTCAGCATCGCACAGCTCTGCATCCGCTACTGCCTCCAGCTCGGTCTGCTTCCCCTGCCGAAGACGGTCACTCCCGCACACATGCGGGACAATGCTGCGGTGGATTTCGCAATTTCCGAAGGAGACATGAAGACGCTCAAGGGCACCGAGAACAATACCGATTACGGCGAAGAGGGCTGAACCCATGAATCCGGTCTACGACCTTAAAGGTCAGGTGGCACTCGTTACGGGTGCGGCGAAGGGCATGGGGCTCGCCACTGCGCGCGCCTTTGCCGAGAATGGCGCATCGGTGGTGCTCGCTGACCTCGATGGAGACCTCGCCGATCGCGAAGCGCAGCGGATCGTCAATGAAGGCGGGACAGCGATCGGCGCGGCTTGCGATGTTGCTGATGAGGCGCAGGCCGCAGCGATCGTTGATCGCGCAGTCGCCGAATACGGCCGGCTCGACATGGCCTTCAATAACGCCGGCATCCAAGTGCCTCCGTCCGACGCCGCGGACGAGTCGCTCGACAGCTTCGAGCGGGTGACCGCCGTCAACCAACGCGGCGTGTGGGCGTGCATGAAGCATGAACTCCGCGTTATGCGAGGGCAAGGCTCCAGTGCGATCGTCAACTGCTCTTCGCTCGGCGGCTTGGTCGGTCTGCCCGGACGGGCCTCCTATCACGGCACCAAGCATGCCGTAATCGGAATGACCCGGAGCGCTGGTGTTGAATACGGCCCGCGCGGCATCCGTATCAACGCAGTCTGTCCCGGCGTGATCGACACGCCGATGGTGCGCGAGATGCTGGACGGACAGCCCGACGCGATGGCTGGGATCATGAAAGAGCAGCCGATTGGTCGGCTTGGGCGCACCGAAGAGGTCGCCGCTGCTGTGCTCTGGCTATGCAGCCCAGCGGCGAGCTTCGTCATCGGCGTCGCATTGCCCGTAGACGGCGGCTTCACAGCCCATTGAGCAATAGGCTTCCACCAAGCAGAACGGCAGGCTGTCTATATCGTCCTGGCCACTCGTATCCGTCTAGGATTTGATCGGAAGCTGCCACAGGACCTTCAGTCCGATTCCACCTGACGCTCAAAACTGAGGCTAAGATTAGCTGCGAGGGCACGTTGGTGCCAAGGCGGACGTCGATGCGGCTAGGACGACGGAAGGGTGGCGCAACAGCGCCGTAGTGGTTGACGAGATAGCCGCCGAAGCCGCGCCGATACTGATAGCGGGAGACCATCACCAGGCTACCCGACGCCTCCAAAGCGTCGGGGGCGCACGGGACAGATCGGTTGGCAGCACTACAGGCGTCGTGACGAGGGCGGACGCGATGCCGGAATGCGCGCTCCACAGCACAGAGCGAATGCCTCAAACGCCATCGAAACCGCTCTGATAGCGCCCAGATTCAGCAATCCCTAAATGGCAACAAACTAGCGCCTGACGCGATTCCAGCGAGTGCCGGGCATGTGTAAAGCGTGTTGATACTGTTGACATTGCTGGCAATCACCTCAAGGTTCGCGAACTCTATCGCGGCTATCCACCGACCGTCGGGCGACTGTGATAGTAAGCTGGGGATCCACGGCTCCAACGAAATCGTCGAAATTGGACCGTCTCAGCAAATCTAGAAGCCGCGATGCAGGGACAGGTCGCCACGGACAAAGCAATCATCTTGTCGCTTAATGTCAGGTAGCGTGGTTGCTGACTATTCCAACACGAGTTCGGTGTTGGTAGCAGTTGCTAGGTCAGGCGGAGCCGGTATTGTAAGCGGCGATCAAAGATAGAATTTCTGGGTAAGGTCAACTTTGGATACCATTACAATCGTTCTTGTTTTGCTGGTCGCCGTCGTGGTAAGTGGTGCGATCTTCCGCAGCTTGCCATGGTCTCTTCCGCTGCCTCTAATTCAGGTGGCACTTGGTGGAGCGGTCGGCCTTGTCGCCGATCTTCGGGTGACGTTGGAACCGGAAATATTCTTCTTGTTGTTTTTGCCACCGCTACTCTTTCTCGACGGGTGGCGTATTCCGGCAGATGAACTCCTTAAGGATCGTTCCACGATCCTGGAATTGTCGTTGGGGCTTGTCATCTTCACCGTCGTCGGCGTCGGCTTCTTTATCGACTGGATGATCCCCGCGATGCCTCTCGCGGTCAGTTTCGCGTTGGCAGCGGTTGTTTCTCCAACCGATCCGATAGCGGTTTCAGCAATAGCTCAACGCGTCCCCATACCGAAACGTATGATGCACATTCTTGAGGGCGAATCATTGCTGAATGACGCATCTGGCCTTGTGTGTTTGCGGTTTGCGATCGCCGCGGCACTGACGGGAACTTTCTCCCTCTACGATGCCACACTGACGTTTGCCTGGGTAGCATTGGGAGGGATTTTTGTCGGCGCGTCGGTAACCTGGGGCGTGACTCGTGCTAAGGATTGGATCATACGCCGGATTGGAGAGGAAACCGGTTCCCAAATTCTCATCAGTCTGCTGATCCCCTTCGGTTCCTACTTGTTAGCTGAACACCTTCACTGTTCCGGTATCCTCGCGGCCGTCGCCGCAGGTGTGATGATGAGCGTCGCAGAGAGCACGGGTAAGGCGCTTGCTGCCACACGCATTCGCCGCAATACCGTCTGGGACATGATTCAGATCGCTGCAAATGGCATGATATTCGTCCTGCTTGGCGAACAACTCCCTGGAATTCTCGAGCGTTCTGTTGAAACAGTAAAGCTGACTGGCCACGAGAATCCGTGGTGGCTTGCCGTTTATGTCATCGCCGTCAATTTTGGCCTGGCCGCGCTCCGATTCATATGGGTATGGGTCTCGTTGCAATTGACGTTATTTCGCACAGGGCAAGTTCGCACATCGCCAAGCTGGCGGATTGTCGCTGCGATGTCCTTTGCCGGAGTCCGGGGAGCCATCACGCTTGCTGGTGTCCTCACCCTGCCACTGACGATGAACGACGGCTCGCCGTTTCCAGCGCGCGATTTGGCAATCTTTCTCGCAGCGGGCGTGATAATCATGTCCCTGGTTGTTGCGAGCGTAGGGCTACCAGCCCTGCTCAAGGGATTGCAAATGCCGGCAATGGCCGGGCGGGATGCGGCCGAGGATGCCGTCCGTATCGCCGCTTCTGAAGCCGCTATCGCCGAAATTGAACGCGTGCAACATCGCCTGGCCGAAGGCCGCAAAGATGCAGATTTATATGTCGCGGCTGGTTCTCGCCTGATGGAACTTTATCGGCAGCGGATCGAAAGTCGTCGCAGCGAAGGTGAGGCGGCAGCTGCAGTGCAGCGAAATGAGCAGATCGAGCGCGAGCTGAGGCTCGCAGCGTTGCGGGCCGAACGGACAGAAGTTTTCCGCAAATTGCGCAAGCGAGAATTGGGCAGTGATACGGCACGAAAGCTGATACGGGAACTCGACCTCCTCGAGACTCGATACTCAGGGTAGGGCCGTGTCTTAGGCTGAGTTGCTTTTCGTCGTCACCACAAACGGCGCGCACGATAATATCGATCCGCGCGCAATATCTACGATCGACCGTTTCCCGCTGGGAGAATTCCGCAGTCGCGCTTAGCAAAGTTACCCAGTCGCATAGGAATTTCATTTCTGAATTGTAACAGCCTAAAGGTCGCGCTTTGAAAGGTTGCTTTCAGTCTTCTATGTTGTGCGACAGCGCCTTTTTGAACGTGAAGAAGGATTGGGTTAGTTGCCGCACATTCTCATCGTTGACGATGATGTCGAGATCCGCAAGTTGTTGAAGGACTTTCTGCTCCGGCGCGGATTTCATGCATCGGTGGCCGAAGACGGGCGGGGAGTACTTGCCACGCTTGAAGTATCGGATATAGATTTAATCGTTCTTGATCTCATGTTACCTGGGAAGAGCGGGTTGGAGCTTTGTCAGGACATCCGTGCGAGATCAAAAATACCGATAATCATGCTCACGGCTGTTGCTGACACTGCTGATCGGATAGTCGGCCTTGAACTCGGGGCTGATGACTACCTAACGAAGCCTTTTGACCCTCGCGAACTACTGGCCCGAATTCGGGCCGTCCTTCGACGCCGACAGGATCCCCAACTTTCGGCGGCACCGCCGGCACGCGACTTGGCCTTCGCGGGGTGGAAGTTTGATGTCGAGCGTCGACGCTTGCGCGACCCATCTGGTGTGCGCGTTGAGCTGACGCGCGCTGAATTCAATGTTCTGATGGCTCTTGTGGAAGCGAAGGGCCGCGTACTAAGCCGCGAGCAATTGATAGAACGCTGTGGGGGCGATGCCAGCCATAGCTTCGATCGAAGCATCGATATCTTGGTCAGCAGACTGAGGCGCAAGCTCGATGACGACCCGCGGGCTCCTTCCATGATCGAGACGGTTAGAGGCGGCGGGTATCAGTTCGTTGCCGAAATCAGTTCGGAATAGTCCCCGATTTTTCGGAGCTTTATAAATCACGTTTCCAGATTGTTTCATTGGCGCTTGGCCGGTTGCTCAATTCCCTGGCGGGGGTGAAGATGTTCTTGCCTCTGCGATTGTATGGGGTTCGAGAGGCAGCAAGAATGACATCTTGCTACATATGCATTGTTAGCATGGTCCTTTCCCGGTGTGGGCTGCACCGGGGAATTTTCCACATTCTGATCTCCGGAGGGCCAATGGCTGACCCATCTTTGATTGCCGAGGCGCGCCGGGCATGCACTAATCCGCACGAGTTTACCAAATCGAGGCGAATTTGGCTGCTTGGTCGTATGCTTGAAGAATTGGAGGCGCTTCAGCCCGAAGTCTTCGCTGAACGTCGCCCTGCAACCGATGAATTGCCGTTAATGTGCGTGATCGCAACTGCAAGGCAGATTCTGCAGCAGATGGAACCGAACAACGACCGCCATTTTGTCCACTTCGTTCGTCATCTTACCGTCGTGCTAAAGGTTGGGGATCTGACTATGCGAAAGCGGCAGACGGTCACAAGGCGACTTCATTGAGAGGCTCTCCAGAGGAGAACCAATATTCCCGCCAAGGGGACTCATTCCGATGTCGCTTGATAGCTCTTATATGCCTGGCATTGGCTGCGCCGGTCAGGAAGGCGATTTTACGAATTCTTGCTGAGCGCGAAGCAGGCGTTGGTACCCTGGCTGTTCTTCTTGGTATCAGGCAATCCTCGACGTCCCAACATCCAAGCAAGCTGCGGACCCAGCATCTTGTCGAACTCCGCAAATCTAAAACCACCGTTCTATATCATGCAGCGGCCGCGTATATCCGGGAAATCGACCGTCATTTGTCCGTCATTCCTGTGACTAACTCCAACTGGCGCATGCAGGTTTCGTTATCGACAAACCGGTAAATGCTGTAGACGGCGAGTCCAAAGTATTCGTCCCCCCGCAATTGTCAAACTGGCGGAGTCAAGATTCTTATATTTGCGGCTCAAGTCATTCCATTGCTCGAAGATTTCGCGGTCCTGGCCGATGATCCCCTCGCGAAACAGCGCGTCTTCCGACCCAACCGGGCCCCGCGAATGATCTACGCGTTCATCTGGGGGCCCAAATTGGCTTTCCATTTTGCGTGTGGCGTTGCCATATACCTTTCGCGTCACTGCTCCCTCTTCGTTGTCTTCGATATGGGGAGAGGCCGCTACCACGTTGCATATGCCAACGCCTGAAACGTAGGCGACGATGTATTGTTCGAACAACGGATCAGGATCCGGTAAATCTACGCAAGCGTATTGGCCAGTGTGGTCCGGATTGCCTGCAACAAGAGATTGACAGTCGAACTCCGATGGACGGCGCTCTGCCGCAAGACCAAATGGAAAATACTCGGACGGCGAGGCCTCCGCGGGGGCGGCTGCTAATACCACTGCGATAGCCTGCAAGCTGCTCAACATCGGCTGCCCCGCTTTTGCCATGGCCAGTGATAGTTCGCACAAAGCGCATCCCGCCAGTAGTAGAAGAAGCGCGATACTCCAGTCCAATGATGCCTCGAACAAGATCGCGACTAAGCAGACGATCGATCCGCCGATCAGGCACGTGGCAACAAAAAACAGAAATGCCGAAAGTGCATTAAACATGAAGTCCCACTGACGCTCTCGTCTGTTCATCTTCCTGCTTGTTTCTGCTCGACGATCCCGAGGGCCTCGGAGAGCGCCCGCAATCCCTGCGCCTGTTTCCCGGCCGAACAGAGTTGGATGGCGTGGGCTCGCAATCGGGTCACGTCCTCATTGTTTTGCACGTCCACCGAATGAGACAATGCTAGTTCCAACTGACGGCGCATGTTAGCGCAGCGCTCGTCGCGCACTGTGGGGGCCTGAGCGGAGGCGCTTTGTCCCAGTCCACTCAAGGCGCCTGAGAGAATAAGGACTGCGACGATGCCATGGCTATACATAGAAATATGCCATCGCGGACGATGCTACGACTATGGCAACGATGCATGCCGATAGAACGACATCGATCTTCGTGATGCCGTCTGGAGCAATCGGCATGGCGTATCCGGGAATCCGATCGACGCCTTGCCCCTGGCCGCCCTGCAGTAGATAGAGAAGTTCCTCAGCCTCGTCGAACGGTCGATTGTCGTTCGCGCATGGTTGTCTCGATCTCGCCGGCACTCTCTGATCGGTCTCTCGCCTCAGCATCTGAACCTCACCAAATGCCTGTGTCTTCGTCTGTCAACATATGACACGCTTGGGAGGAGAGGGCGTTTCAGGAAGGTTTAAAAAGCACTTCTCGTTTGTAAAAACTGATGACGGATCCGCTATCCAGGCATCATATAGCCGTTTAAAATGGAAAGTAGGCGACGTCATGGACAACGCTCCAAATGAAATCCTTGTCGCACGGCGGCGGTTTCTTCCACGCACATTGCCAGCCTGGCTGATCATCATCATGATTGGCACCTTGCTCGTGTCGCAGACTACTCTCTTCGCGATCATGTCTCGCAATCGCGTCGCCTCGAGCGAAATCGTTGATCTTTACCGGTTGAACGAACGGGCAGTGTGGCTGGCAAAACTTATGAGCCCGTTGTCCCCTGAGGAGCGAGTCCAAGTCGGCAGCGAACTCTCGGATCCCACGGTTGTTGTCAGTCTCTCATCGGTTCCGGCCGTAGGCGCGCCTGTCGCGGCAACGGACACGTTGGCCGAACTCGAAGACATCCTGGTTGCAAGACTCGGGAAGTTCGAAGTTCAAGACGCACGGGTTCGCGTCGACGAACCAGCCGATACACGAGGCGCATCACCAAGTGCCGACGCCGCGGCGCAAGATCCCGGACAGGTAGAGGAAGACTTGTCCGAGGTGGCTCGCGACTTCCTCAGCAGCCAGCGCTACACAGTGTCACTTCAGATGAAGGATGGTCAGTGGCTCAACTTTGTCACGCCCGTGACCCCGATCGGTCCGCTCCTTGCTCCTCAAAGCCTGCCGACTTATCTTCTTATCAGCGCAATTGTCGTCTTAGCTGCATTTTGGGCGGTGTCGCGCATAACAAGTCCATATCAGCTCCTTGAGGGCGCGCTTGCGCGTCTTGGGTCGAACCTGAACAGCCCGCCGCTCGTCGAACGAGGAAGTCGCGACTTCCGCAGTGCGGCGAAGGCACTCAACCTTGCCCAGGCCAAGCTGCAGCAGCACGTCGAAGAAAGGGCATTGCTGGCGGCGGCACTTGCTCATGATCTCCGAACCCCCATCACTCGCATGCGCTTGCGAACGGCTTTGCTGAAGAACTCTGATACAAAAAATGCGTTGGAGGCAGACATCGCCGACATCGAGGAAACGGTCGAATCCGTTCTCAGCTTGGCAAAAGTTGATTCAACGGCCGAGTCGCTGGAGCGAATAGACATGATGTCAATGGTCGAGGCCGTGGCTGATGAGTATCCGGATGCCGTCGTCATGGCCAAGGAAGGCATACTGGGTCGACCGGTGTGCCTTGCCTCGCCGGTTGCCTTGCGGCGCGCCATCAGAAACGTTGTAGAGAACGCCATAAGCTACGGTGGCGTCGCTTGCCTGACTGTTAGACTGGAACAGAAGACAGTGTTACTGTCTGTTCGTGACGAAGGACCGGGTCTCGATCCTTCCTATGCCGAGGATGTATTCAAGCCATTCTTCCGTTTAGAGAGCTCTCGAAATCGACGCACCGGCGGCTCCGGCCTCGGCCTCACAATCGCCCGTACTCTAGTCAGGCGCATGGGCGGAGAAGTGACACTAGCTAACCACGAGTCCGGCGGTCTCGATGTGATTTTGCGGCTCCAACGCGTAGCGAATTCCTAGACGCAGTTCGTTCTCCCTCCCGAGAAGGGAGCGCAACGACCATTGCTGGTTTCCCTCCGGAATCGAGTGAAACGTCTCCATCGCCAAACGAATTTGCACCTCGCGGCCCCGGTTCGGCGAACTGCCTCCCTGGGTACTCGTGGCATCTCGTGCCGGCAACTGAAGTGCTTCGCGTTTGTTTCGAGAATGTAACGCTTGGGACGACAAGATGCTGAAAAGTTACCTTTCCGAAACCGTAGTCCGTTTGACACAAAGTCACCGTTGAAATTGAATCCTATTGCGCGGGCGCGCATAGGAGGTACGCAATGGATCTTCGTTCGGCAATGGCCCAAACTTGCGGACACCTGGAACAACTCTTGACGGCAAGGGGCCTCTTGGACCGGTCAGGAGGGCTTCTCTGCGATGATGAGCTAGAGGCGCGTTCGCCGGACTTGAAGTTACTCATCGGTGATTACGTCGAGAACTTCGCCGAGCTGCGTGGCCTCCTGGCAGTTGGCCGGGCGATACGAAAGGGCGAAGCGGTCTCAGATATTGTCGTTTCAGCGGCCTGGTTGATGACAGATGGCGTCTGCGCAGCGCTTGAGCGTGTGGAAGCGCTGGATCGCTAGAGAAAGTGTCGCTTCAGCTGGCTTGTGCGTGCCGGTTGCGAGCTTCGAACACTACGATGACAACCGCCGAGAAAACGAAGGGTCGATAAAGTAGAAGAGCCGGAAGACAAGGAGAGCAGCCAGCACGTCGGCCTGGCGAACGTCCGAGAGACCAGTGAGAAAGGCAAGCTCGAACACTCCAAGGCCTCCTGGCGCATGTTCCTTGGCCCAACTGCCGAAGCCGCCTTCTACAAGGCGATCCGGGTAAAGTTAGTATGCTGAAGCGCGCTGGTCGCGGCACCAGCTCGTGAGTATCTCAATCCAACGCAGCAACCAGATCCGCGGCCAGCCGAAAACATTCAGCCTGATTGTCCCCAACGGGAAGAGGAGGGTGGTTGATGACGAAGTGATGGAGCTATTATCTGGGAATGACGACCTTATAGCGATCATATTGCCCTGCTGTGGGGGGCGAGGTTACCAGTCAGGTGTCCTCTCGCTTGGAGGGGCGCGCATTGAGATCGTGGATGACGATCTCGGTCGTTCAGGCCCGGCGGTGTGACTCTTGCCGGATTTGACCGAATGGTTGCGGAAGTCTGCCTTGTTCCCGGACCGAGCATGGAAAATACATTGCAGCTTGGGTATGAGTTGGCTCAACCTGAGGCTGCTAATTGCGCCTTCTCAAAACTAATCGTTGACGTTCCGCCTTCATTCCTCTAATCATCTTTCATCGATATTTTGCTTGCCGAGCTTTGTTCACCGCGTGATTGGCACCACGCCCTAAGCGAACTTCCGTTTCAAAAATAGTCGGTTTTTACCCGCGCAGCATTCGCTTCGCGGTCTCTTACTCTATGCTTTGAAAGGGTTCATCATGACCACTGGCACAGTAAAATGGTTCAATTCCACCAAGGGCTTCGGCTTCATCCAGCCTGATAACGGTGGCGCAGACGCCTTCGTGCACATCTCGGCTGTCGAGCGCGCCGGAATGCGCGAACTCGTTGAAGGCCAGAAGATCGGCTTCGAGCTCGAGCGCGACATGAAGTCGGGCAAGATGTCGGCCACCAATCTACAGGCCGCATGAAAATGAAATTTGCTTCCCTTTGACCACGGATGTACTGGCACTGCCGGAAGCTGTTTCACTGAGGCCAGGCGTTAGTCTGGCCTTTTCGTTTTGGCTGCGAGTCAAAATAACGAGGTTCCAGTGACAGACAGATATAGCAACTCCCGCCAGCAGGCGGAGCATGCGTTCAGCAACGTTCAGACACAGTTTTTCGCCAAGAACAACGCGACGGAGGAGCTCGAAGCTGTCGCCCAAGCTCGGGACGCCAAGACGCTCCGGCTGCGGGAGGCGCGTCTTGCCCGGGAACTGTCTGATCGCCTATCGGCGACATACAATCCCATCGCCAAGCCTGCCAGGAAGCGCTGATCTCTTCAGCAACCACGCATAGGACGAGAATGACCAATACCAGAACCAATGAAGTCGCGGACCGCCGTGCCGCATCCGCTGACGCCAAAGCGGATCTCCTCAATGCTTACCGCGCGGCGCAAGCTGCGGCTGGCCCAGCCAAGCTCGCGAGACAGGCCGAACGCATAGCCATCGCCACCGCTCGTGAAGAGCGACGGTTTGAACGCGAGCGCGCGAAGCTCGCCGAGCAGAGCCGTATCGAGACCGAGGCGGTAGAACGTCAAGCAGCTGCCGAGGCCGCAGCCATGGCCGAGGCGGACGCGCGTGAGGCCGCCGACAAGGCGCGCCTAGCGCAGGTGATCGAAGATGAGGCCGCGCGCAAGGCCGAACGCGACCGGCGCTACGCGAACCGCAAGGCAAGACAGGCCTAGCCTTCGAAAGTGTGGCCACAAAAGGATCAGAGCGCGGTGCGTGGCGTCCACGCAAAGGAAGAGAGACCCATGGCACCGGACATAAAAGAACTACAGGCAATCAACACGTCGTGGCAGATCGCGATCCAGGAAATCCTGCGCATGGTCATCCGTGACCTTTACCGCACTGGTGGCGAAGCAGAATTCAAGGCGCACATAAAGCGTATCGAGGAGGCCGCGGTCGACAGCATCTATACCGATCTGAGACTTCGGGGGACGAGTGAGTGGACCGAGGTGCTTGTCAAGGAGCGGGCGAGCAACTTCGTAACAACCTTACTGACGTCCTTTACCTATGACCGAGCCTGACCCCTCTAGGTGAGACCAATCAAGCGCGTACTCTGTTGTCCGAGTGCGCGATATTTTGGGGCCAGAGAGGTTTAACTATGAGGCGCCTGCCTAAATCCCAAGCGTCAACAAGCGAACCCGTTGGTCATGGAGGAGAATGCAAAGGAATGCCTTGCTGCCATCGTGGAGTCGTCGTTCGACGCAGTCATTTACAAAGATCTTTCCGGCACGATCGCGAGTTGGAACAGCGCCGCGCGGCGCATGTTTGGCTATGCGGAAATCGAGGCTGTTGGCCAGCCCATCTCCCTGATCTTACCCAATGATAAACGGGATGAGGAAGCTGACATTTTGCGCCTGCTGATGGTCGGCAAGCGGATCGAAACCCTCCAGACAACGCTCCGTCATCGTGATGGGGAGCTAGTCCCAGTCTCGCTAACCATCTCTCCGATTAAGGGTCGTTCCGGCGAACTCATCTGAGCATTGAGGATTGCTCGGGACATCTCAGAGGCGCGCGAGAGCGAGCGCCGTCTTCGCCTTTTGATGGGAGAGATAAATCATCGAGTCAAAAACCGGTACGCGGTCGTGATTGCAGTTATCAGGCAAACTGGCACACGTTCTCGTTCGACCGGGGATTTCGAGAGACGGGTCCGCGAGCGCGTCATGGCGCTATCCCATTCGCATGATCTTCTCTCGCAAGCTGCCTTCATGGCCGCCGCGACCGCGGCTAAGCTCGAAATCGAGCTCCCACAGGTTTCAATTATTGCGGCAGAAGTTCCTCCTGCACAGGTGGAACCAAGACGCGGCTAGGCGGGTTATGGTTGTCGTTTGGCGCGCTAATAACTGTGACCAAGCGTGCGGCGATTGCAACGTTGATTGCCCCGGAGAGTGCCACAGGAGACTGAACTCCGCCGGATGCGAGATTTCTGAATGCCGCTTACGATCAGCGACTGAACGAGCTTAGGGCTCTCGACTTGCCGAGCTAACGAAAGAGGTGAAGCATAGGATACTCGGCTGCTTTTTTCCCGTCATCTTCCCGCCCAGCAGTGAGGTCGTGTTAGCCCTCGAACTTGACCAAGTCCTTAAAGATCAGCGGCCCCCAGACTTTTCCGCGCGCCTGCACAAGCAGCCCGCCCTCAGAGTGCCCGCCGAGGTTTATCGGTGCGAAACCGAGGTCTTTCGCAAGGGAGCCGATCTCGGTTACGGCGGGGTCAGTGTCGCTCGACAGGAACACCACTCTTCTGCCGCCGTTCACCGCCGGGTCCTGAGCAAGGACCGCCGCGGCCAGATGATTGAAGCCCTTGACAACCCTCGCGCCGGAGAAGGCGCCTGCCACGTATTTCGAAGATGGCTGCCCGCTCAGTTCTTCCGGAGGGACTCCGTAGGCGTTCGTTACGTCAACCACGGTCTTCCCCTCCCAACTGGGCAGTGCCTTCGCGACATCGTTGATAGCCTCGAAACGCACCGCCAGAAAGAGTATGTCAGCCTTGACGGCTTCCGTGAGTGTCTTGGGAACGATCTCGCGACCGATCGAGGCCGCATCGGCCTTAAAGCTTTCCGGCTTGCGAGTAGTGGCGACGGATACTTCGATGCCTTTGCGGGCGAACGCCCTGGCCAGAGCCTGACCCAGGCTGCCGAAGCCTATAATAGCGTAGCTCATGCGTATTCTCCTTTGGGTTACCGCCCATCAGGCGCTTCCAGCGATCTGGCGGAGCACCTGATGGGCGCAGCGTCAGAGCTGTGCGAGGCCGCCGTCGACGGCGACTTCGCTGGCGGTCATGAAGCTGCTGTCAGACGACGCGAGAAAGGCCGCTGCCGCCCCGATTTCCGCCGGATCGGCCATGCGCTGGAGAGGAGTCATCGAGGCGAAGACCTTCTGGCCTTCCTCGCCAAGCGCTTCCTTTGCAAGTTCGGTTGCCGTTGCGCCAGGCGACAGCACGTTGACCCGGATCCCGGTGCCCTTCAGATCCTCGGCCCACGTCCGCGCGAGGTTGCGTACGGCAGCCTTGCTGGCGCTGTAAGCGGTCATTCCGGGAGCGCCCGTGGTTCCGGCGCTCGATCCGGTCAAGATGATAGACCCGCCCTGGCGCATCAGCGGAAGCGCCTGTTGGACCGTGTAGATCGTACCTTTCACATTGGTATCGAAGGTTTCGGCGATGTGCTCGGCAGTAATCTTGCCGAGCGCAAGCTGGCTTCCCGCTCCGGCATTTGCGAAGACAATGTCGAGCGTTCCGCGCTCAGCCTTCACCGCCGCATAAAGCCGATCCAGGTCGGCCAAATCGGAGACCGAGCCCTTGACGCCACGGGCATTGGGACCGAGGTCGGCTACCGCGGCGTCGAGCGCTTCCTGACGGCGGCCGTAGATGAAGACGAATGCGCCTTCCTCGATGAAGCGCTTTGCGGCGGCAAGGCCGATGCCAGTCGCCCCACCTGTAATGACGGCTGTCTTTCCACTCAGTCTGCTCATTTCATTCATCCTCTCTTGGGGTTGGGCAGATGCCGACGAGATGTTGCTTTCCAGCATTCCGGCGACATCCGCATTCAGGCTACTCCTGCACATCTGGAACGGCCGATGACCTCAAGATAGACTTGCGTGGTCCACGCGTTCAGTCTGGAAACACGCACAACGGTGGTGCGAAAACGATCCGGCCCGTTTAGTGTGAGCCGCGCTATCGTTGTCAGAGTGACTTATCAACTTTTGGAAGGCGCACCCTCGCGGTGCTGGTTTGCACCATGATCGACTGGGACGATGTTCGCTATTTTCTAGCCGTCGCGCGTGCGGGCTCGGTGCGGGCTGCCGCCGAGCGCCTCGGGGTGAACCACGCGACTGTTCTTAGGCACATCGCCCACCTGGAAGAGCGCCTCGGCACGCAGATGTTCGAGAAGCTGCCTTCCGGCTACCGGGTGACGGTTGCCGGGGAGGAAGTGCGGGAACTCGCCGAGCAAATGGAGGCGTCCTCACGCCAGCTTGAGACGCGTGTCTTAGGACGCGATCAGAGCGTGCGCGGGCTTCTGCGGGTGACACTGCCCTCGCCGCTGGCGGGATACCTGCTCATGTCCGACTTTGCCGAGTTCGCCCGTCTTCATCCCGATATCGAGATGGACGTTTTGTCGTCGGGCGAGCTGGCGAACCTGACCAACCGAGAGGCCGACGTCGCGATCCGCGTTGTCTACGACCGCAAAACCCTGCCCCTCAATCTTCATGGGCTGAAGGGAGCGGAAGTGTTCGGAGGCTTCTACATATCCGCCGACCGACTGGCCACATGGCGAACGGGCGGGCCGGAACCCAGGTGGATCGGCATAAGCGGCCCTGGCGTGCCTGCCTGGACCAGCGACGGGGAGGCTCGCGCAGCGGGCGTTCCGTTCAGAACCACGGACTTCGAGGCGCAGGTCGCGGCGGTGCGGCAAGGGATCGGCGTCACGACGTTGCCGTGTTTCGTAGGAGATGCCGATCCCCTTCTGGTAAGGGTGCCCGACACTGATCTGCACCTGTATGGGACGGTCTGGCTTCTCACCCAGGGGGAGGCACGCAAGACCAAGCGAGTGCGGCTTTTCACGGAATTCGTATCAGGAAGGCTCGCCGCGTACGCTCCGCGTCTCGCGGGGCTGCCGATATCGCACGCGTAGTACCTGCGGGTTGCGGCGACCCGCATGTCGGTCATGAACGTGCGGAGGCGCGCGCCAGCTCTTGCGTGTCGACATATTCCCGGATGTTGGCCAGTTTGCCGTTCCGAACGGTAATGGCAAAGACGAAGTGGTCCACAAACGCCCTGTTTGTGGCTTTGACTGTCCCTGTAGCGGAGCCAATGACCAAGACCCGGTGTCCCTGCGCTACGAACTCCGGGGGTTCAGGAAACGAAGTCTCCATCTCCGCAGAGGCCGTCTGAAGCAGGTGTTGCAATCCCCGATGCCCGCGGTGCGTTCCTGCCAGCGGCCAGTCCTTGCCCGGGATGATCCACTCGATATTTTCGGCAGACAGCGCCAGCAGCCCTTGCTGATCGCCACTGCCCATTGCGGCGAAGAAGTCCTTCACGATCTGGATGTTGTCTTGAATGGTCATAAGATTCCTCCGTTTCTGATGTTTGGGTCCATGGGGGCATGGTGTTCACCCAAAGCACACGCTGACGCGGCGCCGACAAAGGAAGCCGCGCTCTGGCAGTCGTCCGCGCCGAAAGGTTCCAAACTGACGGCGGGGACGTGTCGGCGGTTCAGCCGATGTCGACGTTCATGGCGAAGTCCCAGGTGCCGGCACCGTTCTTGGCCAGGCCGATCATCATCAGGCCGAGTGCTTCGAGCGTCTGCGCCATCTGCAGGCCGCCGACATCGAGTGGACGTAGGCCGAGACTCTCGAGAAAAGTCGACACACGGGCCTTGATTTGCGGATCATCGGCAGCAAGGAAAGCATCGAGGCGTGTGCCCTTCGAAAGGACGTGACCGAAGATCGTGTTGAACGCCTTCACAAGATGTGCATCTGCGGGCAGGCCCTTAGCAATCTCTTCTGCGCCCGAACTGCCATGTGGCGTGACGAGGCCCGAGAGATCGGAGTTCACGGGATTGGCGATGTCGATGATCACCTTGCCGGAGAGCGTCTCTCCGAAATCGGCCACCGCCGCCGCAGCCCCGCTGTACGGCACGGCGAGTATGACGATGTCGCCCGAGGGCGCGGCTCCGTATTCCCCTGTGTTCGCTCCGGCTGCAAGCCGATCGGCGAGCGCCTTTGCTTTGGCCGGGTCACGGCTGATGACTTCCACGATATATCCTGCCTTGGCGATACGCTCGCCGATCGCGGCGGCCATGGTTCCCGAGCCGATGATGCTGATAGTGCTCATGTGTCGTCTCCTAAGAGCTGTGCGTCTTTCGATGAGTTCCAAAGGGGCTAGGCCGCCGGGAAGTAGTGGCCGTTGTCGAAGTCTTCGAGCAGGCCGGGCTGAGAGGGTTCCCATCCCAAAGCCCGTCGCGTGATGGTGTTCGACGCCGGGACATCCAGCGTCACGAGGTTCGCGAGGAACCCGAAGTATCCTGGCAACATCAACACATCCGCGGGAATGCTCACCGCGGGAAGGCTCAGACGGCTGCCGATGGCCTCGGCGATCTCGCGGAAGCGGATCCCCTCGCTCTCGGTTCCATGCCAGCATTTCCCAGCTTCACCCTTCTCCAGGGCCAGACGGAACAGACAGGCAAGGTCCCGGCCGTGCACGGCGGGCCAGCGATTGTTGCCGTCCCCGGGATAGCCCATGACACCCTTTTCCTTGGCAAGCCCGATCAGTAGCGGGATAAAGCCCGCCTTGTCGGTCGTGCTGTGCATGACAGGTGGAATCCGCACGACCGAAGACCGTACCCCCCGCGCCGCCAGGCCGATCACAGTGGTTTCCACGATGTTGCGGGCCCGTAGGGTTCCACTGTAAGCATCGCCTCCTGGAAGAGCCGGGTCTTCCTCGCTAGCCGGTCGACCTAGTCCTTCCCAGCCGGGTGACCCGATGCTTCCCGAAACGACCAGCGGCTTTTTTGTCCCCTCAAGCGCCTCACCGTACGCGAGCATGATCGAGACTTCTGCGGCGGCTACCGCGTCGAGTCCGCCGGACGGCAGCAGGTCTTGCCTATGGGCGACGTGGATAATGCCGTCAGCCGCCGCGGCAGCCACCTTGAGGCCGTCGAGATCGGAGATGTCACCGCGACGGACTTTTGCACCGAGTGCGGATATCGCTGACGCGGCTGTGTCTGATCGGGCCAGCCCGGTGACTTCGTGTCCGGCGGCAATGAGGTCGGAGATGATATACGGACCGGAATGGCCGGTCCCACCTGTGACGAAAACGTGCATGGTACTGTTCCTTGTGAGTGATGTGGTCTGGGAAGTGATGTCGTCGGTGCCCTCAACCGGGAAGGCGGACGCCGATCGCGAAGTTGCCGTGCTTGACGGAATGAGCCATGAGGCCCAGCCACAACATGCAGGCATGTTCCAGCGTCCTGGCCATGGTCAACGGCCCAGTATCCATCGGGCGCAGTCCGAGGCTTTCGATGAATGCCGAAACGCTTGCCTTCGCTTGCGCGTCGTCCCCGGCGATAAACACGTCCAGTGGGTGGGCGTGGACTGGACCGGCCGCCAAGACGTTGGCGTTCTGGGTGTTGAAGGCTTTGACAATGACCGCGCTGGCGGGGGCAACGCGGGCGATCTCCTTTGCTCCAAACGTGTCCGGAGATGTGAGAAAGCCTGAAAGGTCAGATTTGATGGGGTTGGTGATATCGACAAGAATCTTGCCCGCCAGCTTTTCGCCGTAGCGCTCCAAAACATTGAGAACGGCTGAATAGGGCACCGCTAGAATGACGATGTCCCCGGACGGAGCCTCGCCGAACCCTCCGGCCGTTGCTCCAGCTCCGAATTCAAGAGCAAGCGCCCACGCCTTGGTTGCGTCTCGACTGGTAACTTCGACCGAGTGCCCGGCCTTGGCGGCCAGGCCGCCGATCGACGCGGCCATCCCGCCGGACCCGATTATACTGATTGTACCGATGTTCCTGCTCCTTGCTTCTTTCGAAGTCTTCGCGTTCTGGGTAGCCCCGGTTGCCAACGGCGCGGGGGCATTGTATCTAATGGATCAGCGATCCATTTATTTGGATCAGTGGTTCATATATACGGTTCACTGGTCCATTTAACAAGGAAAAACGATGCGAGCAGACGCGAAAAAAAATTACGACCGCATTCTCGAGGTCGCGCGCAAGGTGATGATCGAGGACGGTTCCGACGCGTCGATGCGCGATATCGCCCGTCGTGCCAATGTTGGATTAGCCACTCTGCTTCGTCATTTCCCGACACGGGAAACCTTGTTTGAGGCCTTGCTGAGTACGAACCTGGACTCTCTGGCCCAGAAGGCGGTCGAGCTAGAATCGTCGCATTCCTCTGACGTGGCCCTGAGGTCATGGATTCGGGAATGGGTGGAGTTCGCCCAGAGCTACAGGGGTGTCGTGACCATGATGGCAGCGGCCCACACGAACCCCGCCTCAGCGCTTTACGCATCGTGCGCGGCCGTACATGCTACGAGTGCACGCCTACTGTCGAATGCCCAATCCGACGGCACGGCCCGAACCGACATGAACGGGGACGACCTCTTTGCCCTGATGACCGCCCTCGGCTGGGCGGTTGACCAGCCCTCATTCGCACCGCGAGCGGATCATCTCGTTCACCTCATCACGAGCACTGTCCTTGTGGCTCGCGCCGGTTGAACCGAGGTCCCGGAGCAGTCGGGTGAATCGTGAACTCTTGGGCGGCATGCAAATACAATAGAGCCGCGTTATCGGAGATAGGCCGTGCGCCCCTTTACAATTGAGATACCTGAAGAGCAAATCGACGACCTCAAGCGGCGGCTTCGATATTCCAGGCTTCCGGGAGTAATTTTTCAGGTCGATTCTCAGGACGGTATAAGCCTGCCGTTCATGCGCAGGCTGATAGATTATTGGCGTGATGGATTTGATTGGCGCGCGCAGGAAGCGCGTCTTAATCAGTTGCCCCATTTCATGGCAGACGGGCATTTTGCCGCCCTGGAGCAACCGCAGGCACTTGCCGAAGATATAAGAGCCGCGTTCCGACCTTTGCGCGATGCCATTACGCAAAAGCACTGAGCGCGGGTTGCCGAGCATGCCGCTTTAGTCCGCCGCCTGCGCGGATCTAGGTGTCGTTGCAGAACGTGACGACTGCTTCAATCCAGCGGACATACCCGATCTGATGATGTCCGCACCGTGCCACAGCCCCTTCACCCGGTCGACGAACCATTTGCCAGCCGGTCCGGGAGGCAGCGCGGGCTGGTGAAACGCCGACATCGTCAGCATGTAGCCTGAGGGGTGGCATGTCATCGACATCGAGGACGGAAAGGGCGCCTTCGGAAAGATCTCTTTCGATCATGTGCAGCGGCATGCCGCCCCATCCGACGCCATCCTTGAGGAAGGCGTGCTTGGTGGACAGGTCCGCCAGCCGCCAGGTCGCAGGCGATGCGACCGCGAAGTCTCGTCCGGATGTGAGATCGGACCGATCCGTCAGGACGAGTTGGATATGCTTCGTCAGTTCCTGGCGGGGAATGCGGCCCTGAAACAGCGCAAGGGGATGCTGTGGCGAGGCCACCGCGATCAGCGGCAGTTCACCCAGACGCTCGCTGACGAGGGACCGAAACGGCTGAGGCAGCGGCGGCAGGATGCCGAGGCTGCAGCGGCCGTCCAGAACCGGCTGATACGCCGCGCCCAGACCTTCGACGAACAGCCGCAGTGGCGTCAGTGGAAACTGGTTCGCGAACTCCTTCGCGACCGCGCTGATGACCGAGGTCGGAAAGAACACGTCGATGACCACTGACAGCTCCGTTTCGACGCCCGAGGTCATCGACCGTGCCCTGGCCTTCAGCGTGTCCACCCCGGCGACGATGTTTCGGGCGTCGGCGAGCAGCAGCACGCCCTGCTGCGTAGGATCCGGTCTGTTTAAGGATATGCGTCGCGAGGATGTCTCGCAGGTTATGCGGACCATGCGGCAGCAAGCCCTTGATCGCGCCTCGCCCGGTGTAGGGGTTATAAATTCCATAGCGTTGGATGACGGTCCGCCAAGCCTCGTAGAATGTGGTGGAGTTGTAGGCGGCATCAATGCTGGTCGTCTTTACCGTCTTGACGAACAGGGTCCCGGGATCTTTGGCTCCGCCGAGCAGAACTCCACGGTGCTTGTCGATATACGCGTCGAGGTATTTGTAGAGATCGAGCAAATTGGGCAGGATCAGCCTGAAGGGCTTCTGTCCGAAGAAGGAGGAGCCGGAGTTTTTGAATGCGACCGATGGGATAAGGACCTCCCACCCATGATCGCGATCGCTCCAGCGCAGCTCACCGCATTTCAAGTCCTCAAGCCGGCGTTCGGATGTCGGATAATGGCCGCGCGGACAAACACGCAGTTGGCGAAGGTTCTTTTGCCGCAGCCCGAGGTGCAGGCCAAGCCGAAGCAGTAGGAATGATCTGACGGCTTCGGCCGCCGGTCGTGGATATCTGTTCTCGTCCGGCATGCGTTCAAGGATCTCTTCCGTGATCTTGCGATACTCGGCCAATGGACTCTCGGCCTCGAGAACGCACATGATAGGCTCGAACGGGTCGCGATGAACGCGCATGACGCGTTGGATTTCCTTCGAGCGGTTGGCGGCATGCCGATGAAGAGCGTCGCAGGCACGGTCCCAATCACGGGCCGCGAATTCGATTTCGTCCCGCTCAACCAAACCTGAGATCGGCCTCACGTTGTTAAGCAATTCCGGGTGCTGTCGTATCCAGCCGACACCCGCGCGAGAAAGGGCTTGGGCGACCATCAGCATGTCTTCTTCCCATTTGGTATAGAAGCCGCGGCGCTGTTCTCGCCACTGCAGATACCAGTCCCAAACACCGGGGAAGATGAGGAGGCCAAAGCTCAGTTGGCTGAGTGGTACGCCATAGCCCTTTACTGCCCCGTTTGGTGAAGCGGCCAGCGCGCCAAACATCAGGCCGAGGTGTTCGATCTTCTGAGACGCCGTTTCCTCACCCCAGACGCCGTTTCGCTGGAAACCAATCGCGGTCAGTGTCGAGGTTTTGAAACGGATAAGGTCAGCCATCTCCATGGCAAGTTGCGGTGGCGCGTCGACAACGCCGGAAAGCAAATCGGGATCGTCGAAATCTGCCGCGACGTCCTGATTGGCGCCAGCAGCGGAGGCCAACGATCGAGAGGCAAGAGCATTGCCGCCATAGGTGACACCGGGAAAGCGGATGGCATAACGTTGCCTGCTGGCCGCCGCCTGGTATCGACGATACTCCGTGGATCCGGAGATGATCACCCGGCGCACCCAATCAAGGATCTCTTCGCGCTTGCTGAAGGGCAGGCTACTGAAATCATCCGGTAGGTGAAATGAGATTCTACGCCGCTCCGCGGGGCTGATGTCACCCAGATCATGGCCGTACAGTGAACGTGCCTGATGCGGCAGCTTCTCTTTTAAATACCCCTGTCGCAACCTGTAGCGCCGCTCGATGCGGCCAAGGATCATGAAGCTAGCAATAGATCGCGGCACGCGCTCGCCCTGGATCCAGGATAGCAGCGTCTTGTTGTCAAAAGTCTCATTCAGATGAACAACAGAGCGGTAGAGCTGCCAGTATGTGTCGCCAAACCGCCGCATGTGATAGACTAATGCGTCCTGAAAGCTTGCCGGATCTTCTGTCGCTTCGAATAGCGGTTCTGGAAAAGGACTGATCGGCATCGGTGCAGGTCCACGCTGTGCGAAAGCTGAGTGAGCAGCATTGTCGCCTTCGCCGACGCGATGCGGCTTTCTGGTTGAGGAGGCGGTGGTTGTCTTTTTGTCTTGATCTGATTTCTTTGAGCGAAGGGTCCGCTTCCGAGTTTTTAGGTCTTCGACAGCCGGCGGTGCGCCTAGCCATCGGATGATAGCATCCAAGCCTGGCCGCATCTTCCTTTTCAGTTCTGTCGTCAACTCGGCTTCGATCCCACACGCCTGACCGATCGTCGTCCAGTCGATATGGCCATTCAGGAGCGGGGGCGATTTTCGATAGATGATCAAACTGACTAGGTAGGGCCGAATATTCTCCAGTACCCGCTTGGACGCAATCGGCGCGATACGCTGCTCGCAGAATTGTGATATCTTTCGCTGAAAATGACGTGATGACAGGTCGTTTTTGGTCATGCTCTTTCCGTTTCTCTCGGCGCTAATGCCGAGGGCGAGCGGGAATATGAAGTGAGCTTTAAGAAAGGATTTATCGGGTCTGACACCGTGAATTCTGTGTCCGCGTTAATTAAGCGCGCTTATCTAAGTCTGTCGCTTAATTAAGTGAAAGACGTCTTGCTTAAATAACGACCTAGTCTGATAATGGGTCATGTCAGATTCCCAACCCAAAAATCGCTTGGGTCGCTTCGTCGAGACGACCGCTGCCAGTGAAACAGTATCGGCTTTCGTACCTCCACCATTGCCGCCCGAACCGGCGATTGATGTGCTTTCATTGCTGGAGCGTCTCAGTTTGGCTGAGCGCGCGCTAGGTCGGCTGGACGGTATCACAATGTTGCTGCCGCGGCAGGAGCTGTTTCTCTATATGTATGTGAGAAAGGAAGCTGTTCTTTCCTCGCAGATCGAAGGAACGCAGTCGACGCTTTCCGATCTCTTGCGGTTTGAGACGGAAGCGCAGGCTGGGCAGCCGGTCGATGATATTCGTGAAGTCTCCAACTATGTTGATGCCATGATGTATGGTTTGGAGCGGCTGGAAACGCTGCCCATGTCATTGCGTCTGATCCGCGAAATGCATGCCAGACTTCTACAAAGTGGACGAGGCGGTTCCAAGGATCCAGGAGAGTTCCGCCGCTCGCAAAATTGGATTGGTGGTACGCGTCCAGGGAACGCACTCTTTGTACCGCCACCCATCACTGAAATGGCCGGTTGCCTTCATGCTTTCGAGCACTTCATCCATGACAACCAATCGCGGCTACCGGCACTGATCAAAGCTGGCCTGCTGCATGTGCAGTTTGAGACGATTCATCCATTTCTCGATGGCAATGGTCGTATCGGCCGTCTGCTCGTAACCCTATATCTCTGCATGAACGGCGTTCTAAGAAAGCCGCTGCTATACCTTAGCCTCTATCTGAAGTCCCATCGGCGAGAATACTATCGGCTACTGCAAGAGGTTCGCGAACAGGGAAACTGGGAAGCCTGGCTAGACTTTTTCCTGGCCGGCGTGGCCGATACAGCCAATCAGGCCTTTGAGGCTGCGACTCAAATCGTCGCTCTTTTCAAGGAAGATCGGGAGCGGATCACTATGGAAAGCGATAGAGCAGGGTCGGCGCTACGCATTCACGAGCTTTTCCAGCAGAATCCTTTTCACACGGCGAACCAGATTGTCCAGATTACAGGCTTGTCTGCGCCAACGGTCAACGCAGCGCTCGCCGATCTGGAGCGCTTGGGCATCGTTGATGAAGTAACCGGCCGCAAGCGAGGTCGCGTGTTCAGCTATCGAAGATATCTTGCAATTCTAAGCGAAGGCACCGATCCTCTACCGCTCAGTTCATGACAAATTGATGGATCGATGGTTCTATTTGCATCAAGACCAAGGTGCCTCGGGCTATAACAGCTTTGACTCGAGCATTAGCTCGATGTCGTAGAAGACGGCGCCAGTCACCCATCGCTCTTCTACGGCGGTCGACTGAATCGATGGCCGATCATCTTGCGGTCGGGTGGATAGGATCTGGCAGGCCCCCGCTTGGATAGGCGCGTAACGGCCTGCAAGCCGGACTACAAGCATGCCATGCCGCATTCGCTAGCGATCGGAGCGGAAACGAAGTCTATCTCGATGCGAAAATGATGAAGGTCACCAATTTGGGTGATTGCCTCACGCCGATCTATACAGCTCGCCTCAACGTGCTGAATTTAGTTCAAACTTCGTGGCAAGGGACCTGGAATCTCCCGCTCTGCGCGTGGGCCGGAGGATGCTCCCAGACAGCGACGGACGGACGTGTCATGCGACGTCCCGGGATCACATTCACGCGGTGCCCTCTGGCCTCCATCGCAAGATAGAGAACGTTTGCAAAGCGCAGCGCCTCGATGACGGTGTTCGAGGTGACGGTCGGGCTGCCGTCAAGCGCCCTGAACCTGAATCGTGACACCGTGCTTTTGCCGTCGGGACGCGACAAGGGATTCTTTGAATGGGACGGCTTTTGTAGTAGATTTCCATGAGCAAGTTGGAGCCTGGAGGTAAATCCATGACTGTAGACCTCTCGCGGCGTGACTTCCTGACAGGTGCCGGCGCAACGGTCGTGGCGACATCTCTCAGCGCGATGGGGTTTGACAGGGCCGAGGCCGCGGAAGCGGCGCATGTCCGGCCCTTCAAGCTGATCACCACCACCGAAACGCGAAACACCTGTCCTTACTGTTCCGTCGCCTGCGGCGTTATCATCTATTCCAAGGGTGACCTGAGAAAAGGCGAGACGGCTGATATCATCCATATCGAAGGCGACGCCGATCACCCGACGAACCGGGGGACGCTCTGTCCCAAGGGAGCGGCGCTGAAGGACTTTGTGCATGCGCCGACGCGGCTGCAATATCCGATGCATCGCAAGCCCGGCGCGGACAAGTTCGAGCGCATTTCCTGGGATGAGGCCTTCGACCGCATCGCGCGACTGATGAAGGATGACCGCGACGCCAATTTCGTGGCGAAAAACCAGGTGGGCCTCGCCGTTAACCGTTGGACGACCACCGGCATGCTCGCCGCGTCCGCGACCACCAACGAGACGGCCTGGGCGACCTTCAAGTTCGCCAAGAGCCTGGGAATAGTCGGTTTCGATAACCAGGCGCGCGTCTGACACGGCCCCACGGTGTCCAGTTTGGGCCCAACTTTTGGCCGCGGCGCGATGACGAACTCCTGGACCGACATCAAGAACACCGACCTCGTCGTCGTCATGGGCGGCAATGCGGCGGAGGCTCACCCCTGCGGTTTCAAATGGGTGACTGAAGCCAAGGCCCATCGTGGCGCCAAGCTGATCGTCGTTGATCCACGTTTTACGCGCACGGCCTCGGTTGCGGACTTTTACGCTCCAATCCGCCAAGGAACGGACATCGCCTTCCTGAACGGCGTGATGAAATACTGCATCGACAATGACAAGGTGCAGTGGGACTACGTCAAGGCCTTCACCAACGCCCCCTACATCGTGAAAGACGGCTTTGCCTATAAGGACGGGCTCTTTACCGGCTATGACCCGGAAAAGCGCGACTACGACCGGTCGACCTGGGACTATGTGCTCGGCGAAGACGGCTTCGTCACGGCCGACGCGACGCTTGCAAATCCCCGCTGCGTCTGGAACCTTTTAAAGGAGCATCTGGCGCCCTATACGCCTGAGATGGTCGAGCGCATCTGTGGCACGCCGAAGGACAAGTTCCTGAAGGTGGCTGAGATGATCTCGCAATGTTCGTCGAAGACGAAGACTATGACCTCGATGTATGCGCTCGGCTGGACCCAGCATTCCAGCGGCTCGCAGAACATCCGCGGCATGGCGATGCTGCAGCTCATCCTCGGCAATATCGGCGTGCGTGGCGGCGGCATGAACGCGTTGCGCGGCCACTCGAACATCCAGGGCCTCACCGACGTTGGCCTGATGTCACATCTTCTCACCGGTTACCTGACGATGCCGACCGAAAAGGACACCGACTTCGAAACCTACATGTCGACCAAGCTCTTCAAGCCGCTCCGCCCTGGCCAGACGAGCTATTGGCAAAATTATCGCAAATTCATGGTCTCCTTCCAGAAGGCCATGTGGGGGGATGCCGCCCGCGCCGACAATGACTGGGCCTTCGATTACATCTCCAAGCTCGACGTGCCGTCCTACGACGTGCTGCGCGTGTTCGAACTGATGTTCGACGGCAAGATCAACGGCTATATTTGCCAGGGCTTCAACCCCATCCTAGCCTTCCCGAACCGGGAGAAGAACACCAAGGCGTTGTCGAAGCTCAAATGGCTCGTCACCATGGATCCGCTCGACACGGAGACGGCGCGCTTCTGGGAGAACCATGGCGACTTCAACCCGGTCGACACCGCCTCCATCCAGACCGAGGTAATACAGCTGCCGACGACCTGCTTTGCGGAAGAGGAAGGCTCGCTCACCAATTCCGGCCGCTGGCTGCAATGGCACTGGGCCGGCGGCTCGCCGCCGGGCGAAGCCAAGCATGACACCTATATCCTCGCGCAGATCTTCCTGCGATTGAAAGCGCTCTATCAGAAGGACGGCGGCGTCTTTCCCGACCCCATCGTTAACCTCTCGTGGGACTATGCCGATCCGGGGGAACCGACGCCCGAGGAACTGGCCAAGGAGATCAACGGCCGTGCACTGACTGATCTCACTGACCCTGCCGACCCTGCAAAGGTCATTGTGCCTGCCGGCAAGCAGCTCCTGAACTTCTCACAGGTGAGGGACGACGGTTCGACCATGTGTGGCTGCTGGATCTATTCCGGCTGCTTCAACGAGCAGGGCAATAACATGGCCCGGCGCGACAACCATGATCCCGACGAGACGGGCGCCTATCTCGGCTGGACCTTCGCCTGGCCGCTCAACCGCCGCACACTCTATAACCGCGCCTCGGCCGATCTTGAAGGCAAGGCCTGGGACCCGAGCCGCAAAATCATCGAGTGGGACGGCACGAAATGGTCCGGCTACGATGTGCCCGACATCGCGCCCAATGCCAAACCCGGCGACGTCGGCCCCTTCATCATGAACCAGGAGGGCACGGCGCGGCTCTTCTCCCGAGGGCTGATGCGTGACGGTCCATTCCCAGCGCATATGGAGCCGTTCGAATCCCCCGTCGCCAACGTTTTCAATCCGAAGATGCGCGGCAATCCCGTCGCCCGCATCTTCGAAACGGACTTGAAGCAACTCGGCACGTCGGACGAGTTTCCCTATGCCGGCACGTCGTATCGGTTGACGGAGCATTTTCACTTCTGGACCAAGCACAATCGCGTCAATTCAGTGCTGCAGCCGGAGTTCTTCGTGGAAATCTCGGAGGAACTCGCGAAGGAAAAGGGGATCACCAACGGAGGCTGGGTCCGGGTCTGGTCGAAGCGCGGCTCGGTCAAGGCCAAGGCCATGGTGACGAAACGTATCCGGCCGCTGACATGCGACGGCAAGACGGTGCATGTAATCGGTGTTCCGCTCCATTGGGGGTTCACCGGCGCGGCAAGGAAGGGCTTCGGTCCGAATTCCCTTGCGGCCTTCGTTGGAGATGCCAATATCGAGACGCCGGAATCCAAGGCGTTCCTCGTCAACATCGAGCCCTCGAAGGCGCCGAAGGGCAGGGAGGGGATTGCCTAATGGATATGGACAGCCCGCGCACCGCCGTCAGCAATCCGCCGGTTCAGCCGATGGAGGCGAACCTCAACGTAACCGATCTCATCCGCCGGTCGGCGACCTCGAGACTGCCGGCGCCTACCCGGCAGCTCACCCCCGTTGCCAAACTCATCGACGTGTCGAAATGCATCGGATGTAAGGCCTGCCAGTCCGCCTGCATCGAATGGAACGACACCAACCCCGTCATGGAAGAGAATGTCGGGACCTATACCAATCCGCACGACTTAACTGCAGACATGTTCACACTCATGCGCTTCACCGAGTGGGTCAATCCGGACAACGACAATCTCGAATGGCTGATCCGCAAGGACGGCTGCATGCATTGCGCCGATCCGGGCTGCCTGAAGGCATGCCCAGCGCCGGGCGCGATCGTGCAATATTCGAACGGCATCGTCGACTTCATCCACGAAAACTGCATCGGCTGCGGCTATTGCGTGGACGGCTGCCCCTTCAACATCCCGCGCATTTCCAAGGTCGATCATCGCGCCTACAAATGCACGCTTTGCTCCGACCGCGTGGCGGTAGGGCAGGGACCTGCCTGCGCCAAGGCATGCCCCACGCAGGCAATTGTCTTCGGCACCAAGGAGGACATGAAGGCGCACGCCGAGGAGCGGATCACGGATCTCAAATCGCGCGGCTTCGACAATGCCGGCCTCTATGACCCTGCGGGCGTCGGCGGCACCCACGTCATGTATGTGCTGCATCACGCCGACAAGCCACACATCTATGCGGGCCTACCGGATAATCCGCGCATCTCGCCGGTTGTCCAGGCCTGGAAGGGCGTGGCCAAATATGCCGGCCTTGCCGTCATGGGGTTAGCTGCTGCCGGCGCGATCCTGCACGGTGTCTTCGCCAAGCCTAACCGCGTGCAGGCTGAGGACGAGGAGAATGCCTGGCGCCTCGTCGACCAAGCGGAGACCCGCGAGGAGGACACATGAGCGAGCCGACAGACTTGAGCCCGGAAGACAAAATCCACCGGGGGCCACCGATCACTGTCGGCCGCTACGGACCGGCCAAGCGGCTGAACCACTGGATCACTGCAACATGCCTCATCCTGCTCGCGCTGTCCGGACTGTCGTTCTTTCACCCCTCGCTATACTTCCTGTCGGGTTTTTTCGGCAGCGGGCAGAATGCGCGAATGCTGCATCCCTGGATCGGCGTCGTGCTTTTCTTCTCTTTCTTCATCTTCTTCGCGCAACTCTGGCGCGCCAATCTTCCGAACCGGGACGACGTGCAATGGTCCTCCCAGATCGGCGACGTTGTCGGTGGCCACGAGGAACGGCTGCCGGAAATGGGCAAGTACAATCCCGGCCAGAAGCTGATCTTCTGGGGCATGGCCTTCTTCATCATCGTCTTGATCTCGACTGGCCTTCTGATCTGGGAGCAATATTTCGGCGAAACGACGCCGATTGAGCTCCGACGCGTCGCGATCCTCATCCATTCGATCAGCGCTGTGCTGATCATCCTGCTCTTTATCTTGCACGTATACGCGGCAATCTGGACACGAGGAACGTTACGCGCCATGACCCGCGGCACGGTCACCGGCGGCTGGGCCTGGCGGCATCACCGCAAATGGCTGAAGGAACTCGCTGGACGGGGGAGGATTGATCCGGCAGAATGAGTGTATTGACGGTTGTGCTGGGAACATTTCCCCTCTGTCACTTCGTGACATCTCCCCCACAAGGGTAGATGGAGAGGACGCCATCCGCCCCCAACCAATCTCCCCCTTATGGGAGAAGCCCGGCAGGGCCGGGGGGGTGTACAACTGGCATCGTGAATGACGCGTAGGGACTTTCTAAAACTTGGCCGGTTGGTCCGCGAGGTCAAATGTCCGCATCTTCCATTCAGCCTGATCCCTTAGCGATCGGGCGCATCCCCAAGACCCGCTTCGCCTTCACGCCCAATCCGGCGGCGACGTTTCGAGTGCGCGCCTCCCGCTTCGAGGCGTTGGCGCAGGCTAGCCGGCTGCGGCCCTATCTTCTCTTCATGGCAGGCATTGCCCGCATCCAGGCAAGCCTTGCCGACAGCCGGTCGGCGATTGAGCCGATCCCGGCCGACGCGATCGAACGGGCGCGCGAGGCAGCGATGCCGCCGATCGACCGCCGGGCCATGGCCGGAACGGCGGCCTATCGCGAGACGCTGTCGCAGTTTCTTGAAGCGGTCGGCGTGCTGGAGATGCCCGCTGCCGCCGCTGCTGCTCTTGCCGCCCTGCGGGCTGTGGGGGAGGAGAAGACAGGCGAGATCTCGGCCAATGTGCTGTCCGATACGCTTACTGGCGAGAACCTTGCCGAGCATCTCTTTGTCGCCGCCGCCACGCAGGTCCATGCCGTGTGCCTTGCCGCAACGTTGGATGCCGAACGGCTCGTGCCGGTTCACGTCGGCCTCTGTCCTGCCTGCGGCGGCAAGCCCGTCGCCTCCGTGGTGACAGGCGTGCACGGCGTCGAGGGTGTGCGCTATGCCGTCTGCGCCTGTTGTGCCACCTCCTGGAACGAAGTCCGCGTCAAGTGCCTCGCCTGCGGCTCCACCAAGGGCATCGGCTACCGGGCGGTCGAGGCCGGCGAGGAGGACGCGACGGTGAAGGCGGAGGTCTGCGATGGCTGCCAGAGTTGGATGAAGATCCTCTACCAGAACAAGAACCCGTCGCTCGACGCCGTCGCCGACGACGTGGCGAGCCTTGGGCTCGATCTCCTGATGAAGGACACCGGCTACCGGCGCGCCGGGTTCCACCCCTTCCTTGCGGGGTATTAAGCCAATGCACGAGCTTGCCAATCTGCGGGCGCTGCCCTCCGTCGACCAGATGCTCAATGCTCCCGATGTCGCCCCGTTGATTGAGCGCCATGGTCGCTCCATGGTGACGGATGCGCTGCGCGCCCTGCTTGGCGAGATCCGCAAGGGAGTGCGCGCCGGCGGCACCCTGCCGATGCCAGGTGACGTCTTCGCCTCACTGCTCTCAAGGCTAGAGTATCTCGACCGCTCGAACCTTCGCCCGCTCTTCAATCTCACGGGCACGGTGCTGCACACCAATCTCGGCCGTGCGCTGCTTGCTGAAGAGGCGGTTGCCGCCGCGGTGGATGCCATGCGCGAGGCGGCAGCGCTGGAACTCGACCTTGATACCGGCAAGCGCGGCGAGCGCGACAGCCACCTGCGGGCGCTGCTATGCGACCTCACAGGCGCCGAGGACGCGACCGTCGTCAACAACAATGCCGCCGCTGTGCTGATCGCGCTTGGCACGGTGGGAGAGGGGCGGGAGGCGATTGTTTCGCGCGGCGAGCTTATCGAGATCGGTGGCGCCTTCCGCATGCCCGACATCATGGAGCGCGCCGGCGTGCGCCTCGTCGAAGTGGGTACCACCAACCGCACCCATCCACGCGACTACAGCAAGGCGATCGGCCCGGACACGGCGCTGATCCTCAAGGTGCACACATCCAACTACCGCATTGAGGGCTTCACCGCCGAGGTGTCCGGCGCAGATCTGGCCGCGATCGCTCGCGAGGCGGGCGTCGTGGTCGTCAACGATCTCGGCTCGGGCACGCTCGTCGATCTCTCCCGCTTTGGCCTTGCCCGCGAGCCGATGGTGCGCGAGGCGATCGCCGACGGGGCCGATCTCGTCACCTTCTCCGGCGACAAGCTGCTCGGCGGTCCGCAGGCCGGCTTCATCGTCGGGCGGCAGGACCTGATCGCGGAGATCAACCGCAATCCGCTGAAGCGGGCCCTGCGCCTCGACAAGATCCGCATCGCGGCGCTCGAGGCAACGCTGAAGCTCTATCGAGACCCCGACCGCCTGGCCGAGCGCCTGCCTACCTTGCGCATGCTCTCGCGCCCCGAGGGGGAGATCCGCGCCCAAGCCGAACGGCTGCGGCCTGCCGTTGCTGCGATCGTCGCAGAGCATGGCTTGCAGGTGGAAACCCGCGCCTGCCGCAGTCAAATCGGCTCTGGCGCTCTCCCGGTCGACACCATCCCAAGCGCCGGCCTGAGGATCGCCGGCAACAGCGGCAGCCGGCTGGAGGCGCTGGCTGCCGCCCTCCGATCCCTCCCGCGCCCGGTGATCGGCCGGCTGACCGAGGGCGCGCTCGTCCTCGATCTGCGGTGTCTGTCCGACGAGGCGGGGTTGCTCGACAGCCTTTCGCGGGTGGGCCATGGGCTGGATTGAGAGTCGTTTCAGGAGTGTCCCCTTCTGTCACTTCGTGACATCTGCCCCGCGAGGGGAGGGATTGCTGCAAGAGTGCAGCCCTGGCTTCAGGCAAGGACGCCCGGCAGAGCAGAGGTGCGTGGCTCCCGCCTTCGGAGGCCCCTCATGATCATCGGCATGGCGGGGCATATCGATCACGGCAAGACCACGCTCGTTCGGGCACTAACCGGCGTCGATACCGACCGACTGAAGGAGGAAAAGGCGCGCGGCATCACCATCGATCTCGGTTTTGCCTATGCGCAGTTTGCTGAAGGGCGCACCACGGGTTTCGTCGACGTGCCCGGACATGAGCGCTTCGTCCATACCATGCTGGCCGGCGCCGGAGGGATCGACTATGCGCTGCTCGTCGTTGCCTGCGACGACGGCATCATGCCGCAGACGCTGGAGCACCTGGCCATCCTCGATCTGCTCGGCGTGACCCGTGGCATCGTCGCGCTCACCAAGGCGGATCTCGCCGACGCCGCGCGCCGTCAAGCGGCGACGGCTGATATCCAGGCCATGTTGGCGTTGACCGGCCTTGCGGAGGCGGAGGTCATCGCCGTTTCGATCGTGACTTGCGAAGGCATCGCGGACCTCAAGGTCAGGCTGGCGATGGCCGAGATGGACACACGCGTTCGGCCTGCCGGCGGCAGCTTTCGGCTTACCGTCGACCGCTGCTTCACGCTCTCGGGCGCAGGTACAGTGGTCACCGGCACGGTGCTGTCGGGCTCTGTTTCGGTCGGCGATCAGGTGACGGTTACGCCTGCTGGCCTCCACGCCCGCGTACGCTCCATCCACGCGCAGAACCGCGCCGCGCCGCAAGGCGTCGCCGGCGAACGCTGCGCGCTGAACCTTGCGGGCGAGGGGATATCCAAACAGGCGATCGGCCGTGGCGATATGGTGGTCGATCCTGTCTTGCACGCGCCGGCCGAGCGGATCGACGCCGAACTTCTGGTGCTTGCGAGCGAGGCAAAGCCAGTCGGCGAGTGGGCGCCTGCCCGGCTGCATCACGGCAGCGCCGAAGCGGACGTCCGTATCGTGCCGCTCGAGGGGCCGGTGAAGCCGGGCGAGCGGGGGAAGGTCCAGCTGGTGCTCGACCGACCGCTTGCCGCCACTGTCGGCGATCGCTTCATCCTACGCGACGTCTCCGCCAGGCGCACGATCGGCGGTGGTCGGTTTCTCGATCTGCGCGCGCCGTTGCGCAAGCGCCGCTCGCCCGAGCGGCTGGCCGTGCTCGACGCGGCGGGTCTCGGCAATGCGGCCGATGCGCTGGCAGGCCTGCTTGCCGTCGCGCCTCACCTCGTCGATCTCGACGCCTTTGCCCGCGATCGCGCGCTGTCCGAGGAGGCACTGCAGACGGCGATCTCTGCGGCTTCGGCTCATATCCTCGCCACCCAGCCGGCACGCCTCGCGCTTTCCCCGGCGCAACGGCACGCCTTTTCCAAGGACGTCGAGCGACGGCTCTCAGTCTTCCATGGCGACAATCCGGACCTGCAGGGGATCGGCCGCGAGCGGCTGCGGCTCCAGGTCATGCCGAGGCTGCCAGCATCGGCCTTTCTGGAGGCGCTGCGCTCGGAGCAGGCGGCGGGCCGGCTGGCGCTCGAAGGCGCCTTCGTACGGCTGCCGGGCCATGTCGTGCAGCTGAGCGAGAAGGAGGAAAATCTTTATCAAGCACTGTTGCCGCATCTTCAAGGAGAGGGGCGCTTTCGGCCACCGCGTGTGCGCGATTTCGCCGAAATGCTCGGCGAGGACGAGCGCACGTTGCGGCGGGTGCTGAAGCTCGCCGCTCGCTTGGGTCGCGTCGACGAAATCCGCCACGACCATTTCTTCAGGCGCACGGCCACGGCCGAAATGGTCGAGATCATCGCCGATGTCGCGGCAAGGGCTGAAGCAGACGGCTTTACCGCCGGCCTCTTCCGCGATCGCGTCAACAACGGTAGAAAGGTTGCTATTGAAATCCTGGAATTCTTCGATCGCCAGGGCATCACACTCCGCCGCGGGGATCTGCGCCGCGTCAACCCGCACCGGCTCGACCTCTATCGCGAGCCAGCCACGGAAGACATTGCGCCGCCTCCAAGCGGCGCCTGAGGAATGGAAGAGCATCGTCCCCGGTGGGGCGTCCGGACTTCAAATCCGGGTGGGGCAGCGAGGCTGTCTCGGGTGGGTTCGACTCCCATTCTCTTCCGCCAGCCTTTCGTTGTCGTGTTCCCGATATCGCATGTGAACCTTCTGGCCTGCCGGCCATCTCACCAAAGGGAGAAAGACGTGGAGCGCCGGCGTGCCATCGCGCCGAGGCCATGTGGCCGGAAGCCCCTCAAGGCTTTCATTCAACAACCATTATTCGGCGAATCCTTCGGCGACTCCGGCGGCACCTCTATCGCCAGGTCGAGTCCCCGCGCGGTTGGCGGCTGCCAGGTTTTGGAGTGCTCGGTCGCGCCATGCGGGCTGGTGCCGATTTGGGCACCGCCCGTGCCACCGGTCCAGCCGGTCGATCCGGCGTTGCCAGGCGCGGTGCCGTCGGCGCTGGCGCGGTCGGGGGGTGTTGCCGGTTGCGCCTTGCCAACGCCGGTGGGGCAGGGGCCGGGCTGGTTCTGAGCACTCAGCTCAGCCGGCAGAAGCAGAAGGAATGAAAGGGCGGCAGCAAGGGCTGCAGCTTGTTGCGGCGGTTTCAGGTCGCGCATGGCATCTATCCCGGGTTGGACCGTCATGCAGCGCAAACGCTCTACGAGGTGAGCAGGTTCCCCGGACCTCTCCTTGGCGCTCGTCGGGCAGGACCCTCAGCCGGTGACCGTGATCCCTGGGGTTCCCGCCTCGGCATGGCCGATCACCCGCGCGAAGGGATAGCCGGCATCGCGGATCGTGCCTGCGATCGCGTTCGCCCGGTCTGGGGCACATGCGACCAGCAGCCCGCCAGATGTCTGCGGGTCGGTCAAAAGCGCGCGCCGCCAGTCACTGACGTCCTCGGGCAGGGAGACCTCGGCGCCGTAGCTCTCCCAGTTTCTGCGCGAGGCGCCAGTGACGAAACCGTCGCGCGCCAGCGCTTCGGCCTCCAAAAGGAAAGGCAGGCGCGAAAGCGCGATCGACAACGTCACCCCGGAGGCGCGCGCCATTTCCAGACCGTGGCCGAGAATGCCGAAGCCGGTGACGTCGGTAAGTGCGTGGACATCTGGATCGCGGGCAAGCTCGGCGCCGATCCGGTTGAGCAGTGTTGTGGAGGCGATCATCTCGTCGTAGCCGACGAGTGAGAGCGCCTGCTTTTTCAGTGCCGCCGAATAAATACCGACGCCGAGACCCTTGGTGAGGATCAGCGCGTCGCCTGGGCGGGCGCCACTGTTGCGGCGAAGTTCATCCGGATGGCAAAGACCGATGACGGCGAGGCCGTAGATCGGCTCGACGGAATCGATCGAATGGCCGCCTGCGACGGGAATCCCGGCATCGGCGCAGATGCTGGCGCCACCTTCCAGGATCTTGGCGATGGTCTGCGGCGCCAGCTTATCGATTGGCATGCCGACGATGGCGAGCGCCATGATCGGCCGCCCGCCCATGGCATAGACATCTGAAATCGCATTGGTCGCCGCAATGCGGCCGAAGTCGCGCGGATCGTCGACCACCGGCATGAAGAAATCGCTAGTGGCGATTACGCAGGTCTTGTCGTCGATCTGCCAGACCGCCGCGTCGTCGGCCGTTTCGCTGCCGACGAGAAGCTGCATGAAGGGCAGCATTGTCGGCTGACCGGCAAGCAGGGTCTGGAGGACCGAGGGCGCGAGCTTGCAGCCGCAACCGCCACCATGGGCCAGTTCTGTTAGACGCGGGACGAACGCTTCCATCTGTCCTCCGCAGCCGGCTGCGAGCCTAATGCATGCTCCAGCAATGATACTGGAATTGACTTGATCCGCAACTGCGGAAGATGTCCTCACAACCTCGTGACGTCGTCGTCGGCCCGTCGGGAACAACGACTTGCGGTGCCAGTCACACTGACCAGCTGGTCCGGTAAAAGGCAACACCAGCAACACCAGCCGCCGCTCACCAATTTCGAGACCCGTTGCCACCAAAGGAACGGCACTCTTCCTGCGGCATTGGTGCACAGATCGTTTAACGGTGATGGTGTAATCGAGGGTGATTGGGAAGGTCCGCACCAGGAGGTCGACCTGGCGCATATATTGTTCACGGGCCATTGGGCGTCTGCTTTTGCATGAAGTCGGCCGGTACTGTGATGCGATAGATCGGGTGCAGCCGACCGGCCGGCGTCAGCGCCGGTCGCCTTTGCCGAGATCAACGGATGAGATGTCGATGTGCCGGCGCCAGGCATGATTGTGCTTGTCGGCAAACACGAAGAAGAGGCGCTTGGTTTTGACGCTCCGGCATAGGGTGAGGAGCGTCGTCAGCAGTCTCGGGCGCAGGTTGGCAAGGCTCTCGAACGCACGTCCACCTTGTGGAAGCTTTCTCCTCATCGAGCATTTCGAGGATCGGGGGGGCGAGCGAATTCCGAATCCTTTGGGACGCGGGCCGCTAACTCGCTGACCTAATCTTTGACGGGCTCTCCGAGCGTGTGCATCAGGCGGTTTGCCCATCCAAAGATCGCGGCCGACAAGACGAGATCCAGGGATTCGAGCTCGGACAGACCGACGTCGGCCAGATCCTGCGCATCTGCCTGCGTCGCCGCTGGCGGTGTGGTCGACAGACGTGCGGAAAAGTCGAAGATCGCCTGCAGGTGCTCGTCGAGTTCCGCGTCGAGCTCATTGGCGAAAACGGCGTCAACCACATCGACCCGTTTGGTGTAGTTGATGAAGCGCGACGCATGGACGGCAGCACAGTAAACGCAGCGGTTCACGACCGAGGCAGCGGTAGCGCCCAGTTCGCGTTCGCCGAGCGACAGGCCGTCCTTCCCATACATGATCAGGTTGAATAGGGGAGAGCGGACCGCAAGCGATTCCGGATCGTGCGCCAGCGTCAGGACATATGTCGAGATGCCCTTGTTGGAAGGCGTGACCTGCATCGCCTCGCGCTGTTCGTGGGTAGCGGTTTCCAGGTCGACCGGAACGACGTAAGGCTGCCAGCGCGGCACCTGCGTGGTGAAGCTATGGACGACTTCGCTCATTGTCTTGCTCCAATCAGCTGCAATCCTGCAATTACGCGCACCTGGTAGTTCACGAAGGCGGCAAGCTCCGACAGCCGCACGATGTCGGCATCGGTGACACCGACGCCTCGCAATGCTTCAATGTGATCGCGTGTTGCCTCGCGTGGTGCGACCGTCAATCGGTCGGCGTGACGGACAATCTCGGCCGTATGTGCCTCGTCCGAGGTCGTGCCCGGCTGCGCGAGCAACGCCGTTGCATTCTCCGCCGCGCGTTCAACGAGACCATCGTAGTGGCCCGCCAATACGTCGTTGCCGTTGTGCCGTGCCATGCGGGCGGCGAGCGCGGCGCGCAGACCATGCGACAGGCCGCCCGGATCACGGGGAAGGAGCACCGCATCATGTGCGGCCTCGCTCAGACGCAGAATTTCCGCGCGCTTCTCCATCGCGTCGGCAAGCGCCGATCCCGGTTTTACGGCGGCTATAGTCTCAATGAGTGTCACGACAGCTCCTTTGCATCCCGCGGGAGAGCACTAGGTTCGAAGATTAATTATGTCAAAGTAACATAGAGGCCCGGAGAGCATGCGAAATAATTATCTATTGTCCACTCAATTTATAGAAAACTCATGCTTCAAATGCATGCTTGGCAATGGTTCATGTGGGATATGAATAATAACTCGATCGACATTCGGCAGCTCGAAGCCTTCGCGGCGGTGATGTCGGCCGGCAGCGTTACCGGAGCTGCCCGCCTGCTCGGCCGCTCGCAGCCTGCCGTGACACGACAGATACAGGATCTCGAAGCCGATCTCGGCTACGCGCTACTCCATAGGAGCGGGCCGCGTATCCGTCCTACCGCGCGCGGGCTACGGTTTCATGCGGAAGTCGAGCGTCACCTTTCAAGCCTGACCCATATCCGCGAGCGCGCGGAAGCCATCGGGCGTGAGGAGCCGACGACATTGACCGTCGCCGCTACACCCTCGCTTGCCGCGGGAATCCTTCCACAAGCATTGGCAGCGGTGGCTCCAGATTTGATACCGCGGCACCTCCATGTACAGGCGCTCGCAGCCGAGAACGTCGTGCAGGCAGTTCTCGCACGGTCTGCCGATCTAGGCATATCCAGCTTGCCACTCGAGCATCCCGGCTTGGAGATCCACTGGATCGCGGAAGCTCCGTGTGTCGTCGCAATCAGCGCTGACGATCCGCTTGCGGGAAACGAGGTCGTGCGCCTGGCCGACCTTGCGGAGCGCCGCATCATCACACTCGCAAATCCATATCGTCTTCGTCATCGCGTAGACGAAGCGCTGGAACGGGCGGGTGTCGCCCCAGAACGTATCATCGACGTGAATGCTTCATTGACCGCCCTCTCCCTTGTGCGCGCCGGGCTCGGTGTCGCCATCGTCGAGCCTGCAACTGTCTGCGGCGTGCCGCTCGAAGGGATTGTCATGCGCGCGGTCGATCAGGCGATCCCATTCCTGTTCGGTGCGATCTCCGCCGCCGCGCTGCCGCTCACGCCGACCGTGTCCGCAGTGATCGATGCCGCGCGGGCCGAAGCGTTGAGAATGCCGGGCAGCCGCCTGCTTGAGGCAAACGGCTTGGATGCGATCGCCGATACTGTCTACGGGCAGGCCGCCGTCACAGAAGGAGCGCCCGAATGAGCGAGCTCGAGACTTCCCCAGACAACCTCGATGCGCTCGAAGCTCGTCTCCAACAGGACCTTTCCTGGCTGGAACTTCCGGCCAAGGCTTGGGTTCCCGCTCGTGAAGCCGGTGGTCAGCCCGTGGTCGATGTCGTCATTATCGGGGGCGGTATGGCTGGTCTTGTCGCCTCCGGGATGCTGAAGCGTCTTGGTGTTGCAAACCACATCGTGCTCGACAAGGCGCCTGCTGGTCAGGAAGGGCCATGGATCACGTTCGCCCGTATGCGAACCCTGCGTTCGCCGAAGCAGCTCACTGGTCCCGCGATGGGACTTCCAGCGCTGACCTTCCGGGCCTACTACGAGGCCCGCTTTGGTCGCGACGCATGGGTAGCGCTTGATCGTGCTCCGCGCGAGACGTGGATGGAGTACCTCATCTGGTATCGGAAGGTGCTCGAGCTGCCCGTACGCAATGGTGTTTCCGTTGACACGATCCGGCCGCGTGACGATGGCATGCTGGATCTGACGTGCGTTCAGGACGGTTGCAGCGAGAAGATCGTCGCTCGCCATGTGGTGTTGGCAACCGGGCGCGATGGTCTCGGCGGCCCATACGTTCCCGAGTTCGCAACGAGCATCGATCGCAGATATTGGGCGCACACCGCCGACGAGATCGACTTCTCGGCACTGCGCGGCAAGAGGGTCGGCGTGATTGGTGCGGGCGCGTCGGCAATGGACAACGCGGCAAGCGCTCTGGAGACCGGAGCTGCCCGCCTCGACATGTTTGTTCGTCGCAGCGAGCTGCCGCGGATCAACAAGTTCACGGGTATTGGCAGCCAGGGCGTCGTGCACGGATTCGCCGGGCTGCCCGACGAGTGGAAGTGGCGTTTCCTTAACTACGCGATGGGCCAGCAGACTCCGCCGCCGCGCCCGAGCGTCCTACGCGTCAGCTCGTTTGAACAGGCTTACCTTCATCTCAAGAGCCCGATCAACGGCCTGCAGCAGGACGGAGATCAAGTCATCGTGACGACGCCCGGTGGCAGCTATCCCGTCGACTTCCTCATCTTTGGCACGGGCTTCAAGATCGATCTGACCAATCGGCCGGAACTCGCCGCCTTCGAACCCCACATCCGCCTCTGGCGCGACCGTTTCCCAACGCCCGCTGGGATGGCGAACGGAGAGCTCGAGGGGTCGCCAGATCTCGGAGATGCGTTCGAGTTCCTCGAGCGGGAAGAAGGGGCGTGCCCGACGCTCTCGAAAATCCACTGCTTCAATTTCCCTGCGACGCTGAGTCACGGCAAGCTTACGGGCGATATCCCGGCGATCAGCGAAGGCGCTGACCGCCTCGCGCGCGGCATCGTCAGATCGCTCTTTGTCGAAGATCGCGAGAAGCACTTCGCAAACCTCCAGGCTTTCGACACGCCGGAACTGCTCGGCGACGAGTGGGCCGACGACGATACCGAAGCGCTTTCCGAACCAGCCTCCAAAAGGACCTGAGACCCGCAATGCTCGAGATCAAGAACCTGAAGCTGTCATACGGCAGCACCCAGATCCTCAACGGCGTCGATCTCTCCGTAAAACGGGGCGACGTGGTGTCCATCATTGGACCCAGCGGTACGGGAAAGACGACGCTTCTGAAGTGCATCAACCATCTTGCGAAGCCAGCCTCGGGGATCATCGCTTTCGACGACATCAAGATGGACTTCGCACGGCCCGACAAGGCCGCCGTCCAGGCGATCCGCCTGCGCACGGCGATGGTCTTCCAGCAGTTCAACGTCTTCAAGAACATGACAGTCGTTCAGAACGTCATGGATCCGCTGGTCGTCGTGCAGGGCAAGCCGAAGGACGAGGCGCGCGCCATCGCAATGCAGGAACTCGAGCGGGTTGGGCTTTCTGACAAGCTCGACAATTATCCATCGCAGCTATCCGGTGGCCAGCTCCAGAGAACGGGCATTGCCCGCGCTCTGGCAGTCAAGCCTGACGTGATGCTCTTCGACGAGCCGACATCGTCGCTCGATCCAGAACTCGTGAACGAGGTACTCAAGGTGATCAAGGACGTTACATCCTCGGGCATCACCTCTCTTCTCGTTACCCACGAGATGCAGTTCGCGAAGAACATCTCGAACCGCATCGTCTTCATGGACAGGGGTGTCGTTGCA
>Ga0102591_1000409_pt1 | contig 85852 bp, 93 predicted proteins | sample AraplaCol_mCL_r2_2_FD_76860 | JGI IMG/M metagenome (GOLD analysis project Ga0102591, IMG submission 76860) | Arabidopsis root microbial communities from North Carolina, USA - plate scrape MF_Col_mCL_r2 (SPADES assembly) (version 2) | ecosystem: Host-associated > Plants > Roots > Endosphere... | reverse complement strand
ACCTACAAAGGAGAAACGGCGGAACTTGACCACCACTGCCAACACAAACGATATCTAAAGGCGGGTCACTTCTCAGTGCAAATCCCGGGTCAACTCTCAGCGCAAATCAACAGCTGCCCGTTCGTGCTCGACTACATCATCGATCTCGCACGCCGTTCTGGCCGCCGGATGATGGTCCGCCTGGTGAAGGGCGCCTATTGGGATGCGGAGATCAAGCGTGCGCAGCTCGACGGTCTTTCTGACTTCCCGGTCTATACGCGTAAGATCCACACCGACGTCGCCTATGTCGCCTGCGCACGCAAGCTGCTCGACGCGACGGATGCCATCTTCCCGCAGCTCGCGACCCACAACGCCCAGACCCTGGCGACGATCTACCATCTCGCCGGTCCAGACTTTAAGGTCGGCAAATACGAGTTCCAGTGCCTGCATGGCATGGGCGAGCCACTCTACGACGAAGTCGTCGGAAAGCAGAAGCTCGACCGCCCCTGCCGAATCTACGCGCCCGTTGGTACGCACGAAACCTTGCTCGCCTATTTGGTCCGCCGCCTCCTTGAGAACGGTGCGAACTCGTCGTTCGTCAACCGGATCTCCGACCCGAACGTATCCGTCGACGACCTCATCACGGATCCTGCTGATCTGGTCGCAGCAAACGAGCCGGTGGGGCGCCCGCACGATCTCATCGCGCTTCCGAATGATCTCTACGGCGCCGATCGAAGAAATTCCTCCGGCCTGGACCTTTCAAACGAAGACGACCTCCTTCAGCTCGCTCGGAACCTCCAGTCGACCACGGAGATATCGTGGCACGCGCTTCCGCTGCTCGCTGACGGATCTGAAGAAGGTGTGACGCGGCCGATCCTCAATCCGGCCGATCACGGAGACGCCGTCGGCCAGGTCACCGAGATCAAGATCGACGATGCTCGCAAGATTGCCTCGCTCGCTGCGCGCGGCGCCGAGGAATGGGCTGAGGTGCCGCCGGCCGAGCGTGCCGCATGCCTCGACAGGGCGGCGGATATCATGCAGGGCCGCATTGAGCAGTTGATGGGCGTCATCATGCGCGAGGCCGGCAAGTCGGCGGCGAATGCTATCGGCGAAGTGCGCGAAGCGATCGACTTCCTCCGCTACTACGCCGAACAGGCTCGTAAGACTCTGGGGCCCGCGCACGCCCCGCTGGGTGCCGTCCTCTGCATCAGCCCATGGAACTTCCCGCTTGCGATCTTCACGGGCCAGGTTGCCGCGGCCGTGGTGGCCGGCAACTCCGTCATGGCGAAGCCAGCAGGTGTGACGCCGATCATCGCATATGAAAGCGTCAAGATCCTGCACGAGGCAGGCGTTCCCCGTGGCGCCCTCCAGTTCGTACCGGGCAGCGGCCGGCTGGCATCGGCTATCATCGATGCGCCGGAGACGGCCGGCGTCATGTTTACCGGATCGACCGGCGTAGCGCGTATGATCCAAGCTCAGCTCGTGAAGCGCCTGTCGAAATCCGGAAAACCCATTCCGCTGATCGCTGAGACCGGCGGCCAGAACGGCATGATCGTCGATTCCTCGGCACTTGCCGAACAGGTCGTGTTCGACGTCATCACTTCGGCCTTCGACAGCGCCGGCCAGCGCTGCTCGGCACTGCGCGTTCTTTGCTTGCAGGAGGATATCGCGGATCGTACGCTGACTATGCTCAAGGGAGCACTCCAAGAGCTGACGATCGGACGCACCGACAGCCTTAATGTCGATGTGGGTCCGGTGATCAATACCGAGGCCAAGAACGAGATCGACGAACACATTGCCAAGATGCGCGCTGCGGGCAACAAGGTCGATCAGCTTCCGCTCCCGGCAACCGCCGACCTCGGAACCTTCGTGCCGCCGACGATCATCGAGCTCAAGAAGCTGTCCGATCTGACTAAGGAAATCTTCGGACCGGTGCTTCACGTCATCCGCTATCGAAGGGAAAATCTCGACCGGCTGATCGACGATATCAACGGCTCGGGCTACGGCCTGACTTTCGGCCTGCACACGCGTCTCAACGAGACTATCGCGCATGTAACCAGCCGGATACAGGCGGGCAACCTGTATGTGAACCGCAACATCATCGGCGCCGTCGTCGGCGTCCAGCCTTTCGGCGGTCGCGGCCTTTCCGGTACCGGTCCTAAGGCAGGTGGGCCGCTTTACATCGGTCGCCTCGTGCAGAAGGCGCCGGTCCCGCCGCAGCACAGCTCGGTTCATATCGATGGCGCTCTTTCGGACTTTGCCTTGTGGCTCTCGCGAAGGGGACGCGATGGCGACGCCGAAGCTGCCCGCGAACTTGGCAGCCTCTCCGCCGTAGGGCTCCACAAAGAGCTTCCTGGTCCTGTCGGCGAGCGAAACCTTTATGCGCTACACCCGCGCGGCCGTGTCCTCCTCATTCCGAAAACCGAGCAGGGTCTCTACCGACAGATTGCGGCCGGCCTCGCCACCGGAAACAGCCTCTTCGTCGACGAGGCTTCCGGTCTACGCCCGGCCCTGAAGGATCTGCCGGCGGCCGTCGCCGCGCGGGTCAAGTGGACTTCCGACTGGAACGTGGACGGACCGTTTGCAGCATCTTTGGTCGAAGGCGACGACGTCCGAGTGCTCGAAGTGAACACGAGGATAGCGGGACTTGAAGGACCGCTGGTACTCGTCCAGTCTGCCACGACGGCAGAAATCGAGAGCGACGTCGAAGCCTATTGCCTGAACTGGCTTGTCGAGGAGGTTTCGACATCGATCAACACGGCCGCGGCCGGTGGCAACGCGAGCTTGATGATGATCGGGTAACTCACTCTGACAGACGGCTCTCATTCGAGCGCCGTCTGTTTCTTTGGCGCGTCAGGTTTGGTGCGTTATCTCACACGTGTGCAATGTCATTGATCGGTCCGCTTACTGATCGCGGGAACCCACACGGGGTAATCAGGCCATCAGGGAGAAAGGCTTCTGCGTACCATGACCTGAGCCCACCCTACGGCGGAAGTCTCGGAACATTCGGTTCTGCCATGCATATCGCCCCTCGAACGACACGCCCCGCAAGCTTTGATCCTCCGGCAGGTATTCGCCCCAATGTAGGACCGGCACCCCCGTTCTTGTCGAGACGACCTCGGAAATGAGGCTCGGCGGAAGCCATCCGAAAAATAGAAACCACTTATCAGCCTGGGCGCCGCCGGCCTCCATGAGACGCTGGCGCGTCGCCTCGGTGGCGTTCTTTTTCGCCCAGTCGATCCACCGCACAAGCCGACCGTCGTGAGGTGCTTCGACTTGGAGCCGGAATTCCGTCTTGTCTACCGCGCCTCCCGAAAGGCCGTGGCCTTCAGGAGTTGTTGAAGACGTGAGCCACACTGCAATGAGGCCGTCTAGTTTGTCGATGTCGGTCGCCACATCGCCGACCGTCAGCCCAAACTTATGGATTCCTCTAAGGTGGGCAGCCGACGTGAAATGATAGAGTTGCATATGTGCTCCGTACGAAGTCGATATTAAACGGTGGCGCCCATGGAGACATCAGTCAACAGACTTCTTTGGAAGGTTTCCGCAGCAACATCGGGCGATTAGATGCGAATCAAATAGCGATTGACAACCGCGAAAATGTTCATATTTTGTTCACTATGATCACGCTCCTTCGGATATCGCGAATAGGTTGAACGGCAGGCCGCCCCGAGGCGGTATCGGCATCGTTTTTCCCTATTTGAGGATATCCCTGATGAGCTATTCGCACATCGAAATGCCCGCGGCGTTGTATGCCGCCTATTCCGAAGCCTCTACAAAACAATTTTACCCCAAGGGAACGGTTCGTTGCTCGGGCGATCCTATGTTCCGGTCCCAGCTCGCCCGCGACCTTGCGTGCATGCTCGATGTTGACCGTGAAGTGGTCGCCTGGCTCTGCCTGCCAATCGAGCTGAACGCTGACTTTGGTCCGCACGTGCCTGACGTCATGGTCGACTACCAAGATGGCAAGCGCGTTTTCCTCGACGCCGTCGAGGAGGAGGGCAGTTGTGACATTGCCGAGGCCGCCGCCATCGCCGGCATTCACCACCGTTTTGTCACGCGTACTAGCATTCAAGAGGGCTTTCGTTTGCAAAACGCTCGAGATCTCCTCCGTTATGCAAACTACCGGACGCCGCTCAACGACCGCGTGAGGCTTCTCGCCATTCTCGACGACGCCGGTTCCGTTTCCATCGGGGAATGCCTCACCGTATTTCGGGAAGTGCAGCCGATGACGGGCGTCGCCTGGATGATCCTTCACCGAATGATCGAGACCGATCTCGACGCCGCCATGATCGGACCTGAATCGGTCCTTCGTCGTTTCCAGCGCTAGGAGTTCCGACATGACGAACCTTCCTCAAGGTCGCCGAACGAAGACTCTGGAGCGCGTGGTCTATGGTCTTGCACTGAAAACAGCCGCCCGGCTCGGCGGCGCCTTCAAGAAAACCGAAAGCGGCCGCCAGATCGTGATCGTCCTGTGTCTGCCAGTAGGGGCCGATTTCCACGAATACGTGGTTGCGGCGAGCATTCTCGTTGGGGAAGTCGAAGCACTGACAACCTTCGCCGTCGCGTCTCCAAGACTCGGTAACAAGGGTGGTGTCGATCCGCGAACGATCTACGACGATCTGCGTAGAAGGCCGGCGCTGCTTGTCGTCTGGCCGTCCGGATATCCCGTGCCTAGGGAAGTTGCTCTTGCTGCCGATCGCATCGTCAACGTCGGGTCGGTCCGCGCGAACCACCTCGTTACCGCCGCGAAGCAGGTGGCGGGTCAGGTGATCGATCTGGCTGATGCTGTAAAGATGCTTGAAAATCCATTGTCCGACGTCTTCGCCGCATTCCGACCACGGCGGCCAGCGTCGACCATCCTCCATCGTCTGCGTGAGGCGACGGAGCAGGCGCCTGCGCCGGAAAGTTCTCGATTGGAAGATCTTGTCGGATACGGAGCGGCGAAGGCATGGGGGCTGTCGCTCTCCAGCGATCTCCAAAAGTGGAGGAATGGAACGCTGCCTTGGGCGGATGTCGATCGCGGTCTTCTGCTGAGCGGGCCTCCGGGTACCGGCAAGACGATGTTCGCGAGCGCACTCGCGCGATCTTGTGGCGCACACTTGGTAGCGACGTCGGTCGCGAAATGGCAAGCTGCCTCGCACCTCGATGGCACCTTGAGAGCGATGAGCCAGTGCTTCCAGGAGGCCATTGCACACAAGCCGAGTATTCTGTTTGTTGACGAATTTGACGGCATCGGCGACCGGACACGGCTTATTGGAACCGAACACGAAACGTATTGGGCTCAAGTCATCAATTCCTTGCTCGAATTGATCGATGGACACGAAAGGCTCGAAGGCGTGGTCGTCGTCGGAGCTACGAACCACCCCGACGCCATCGATTCAGCACTGCGCAGACCAGGACGCCTCGACCGCCACGTCCAGATCTCACTCCCAGACGGTGAAGAGCGAAAGCACCTTTCGCGCACCTACTTCGGTGCGCAACTGTCCGACTTCGATGTTGAGGCGATCGCGGCTGCGACCTCAGGGTTCTCGGGAGCACATTTCGCACAGGCCGGCCGCGAAGCCAGGAGAGCCGCCCGGCGAGCCGGGCGTGCCGTCTCTATCGAGGACGTATGGGCCGCTCTTCCAGCTCGAAAAAGGATCACAGGAGGCGGACGCCGAATGATCGCTATCCACGAAGCAGGGCATGCTGTCGTAGGGGTCCGCCTTGGCGTCGGCAACCTAATGACCGTAGCCGTCCCATGGGAGGCGAACGCTTCGCAGCCGTTGGGCTTCGCGCACTTTGAAATCGGTGATTCCAGCCTATGGGATAGGCAGGGGTATCTTGACCAGATCGCCGCCACACTCGCAGGCAGAGCGGCGGAGGAGGTTGTCTTAGGCACAGCCTTCGATGGCGCAGGAGCGGCTGAAGGCGCCGATCTCCACCAAGCGAGCGACCTCGCCACGAGATTTGAGCTGCAATTCGGCATGGGAGAGGGGCTGGCCTATTTCAATCTGAGATCCGTCGAACAACGAGACCGGGTTCGTCAAAACAATACGGCCGTGGCGGCGCGGGTCGAGCGCGTTCTCCGGCGGGAAATGGATCGAAGCCGCGAGATCGTCACGAGATTTCGTCCGGCCGTCGAAAGGATTGCCGACGTCCTCGTTGAAAAGGCGATGGTAGAGGGCGACGAGGTCAGACGCATCATCCGGGAGACGTCGAGATGACGGAAGGGAATTCGACGCCGGAGGCGGATTGGAAGCTGGTCGTGCGCAGCGTCAAAAAAAGCGGGACTTCGGAGGGGAGAATGCGCGTGGAGAAGGCTATTCTTAAGGCGGGAGGACTTCCGCTCCGGCTTCGCGAAGCCCGCCGTCGGCTTTTCATTCTGACAACGTCTGCATCCGAGGGTAAGCCGGCAATCATCGACACAGAAAACGGGCTGGTGTGCGTGATCTCGCTGGATGATCTGGTCGACGTCGTGGTGGAGAAAGGGCCAACGCTGGCGGAGGTCATGCAGGCGGCAAAGGTCTGAATGGCAAGCCGGCGATGGACGTTGGCCATATCTGAAGTCCACCTCGCGCTGTGGATCGGCACAAAAGCCAACGAAAATCATCTGGGGCTGAGATCAAACTGGGTCCTGAACGCGTTGTTGGATTCGATTAATCGAGAAGCTTTTGTCTCCACTCCCCCATTGTCCATCGCGATCTTAAATTCGCGTTCCCATCACTCTATGTATTGATCCGACAGATTTCTAAAAGAGGGTCCGACATGATGCAAGACGACGCGCTCCGCGAAGAAGTGTACCGGCTCGCCGCCGCAGCCGAAGCAGCTCCCGAGACGACGTCCGACTTGATGGCCCTCGCTGTTCAGCTCTGGGCAAATTTTGACGAGTTCTCGGTCGATGACCTCGAAGACATTCTTCGAGACGAATGGAGGAGCCGTGGGCTGCCGTTCAACGACAATTAGGAATCATCATGACCTTGGTTAGTGAACCTGTTTCACGGCTCGGCCGGAAGCTGACAGACTTGGTCGGCCTCCATTCCTATTCGGCCCCGACTGGTTCGACTGCTAAACATCTGCCAAATGACTAGCAAGCGGCAGGTGTCTCCACCGGCGTAGCCCGCGCTTCAAAAACCCGTTCGCTGAAACGCAGCGACTATGGGCCGGGGGCCACGGTGGCCTCGAACTCGCTGCGGGGATTTGCGACGCCTTTCGGCTGCCGCACAAATCGTCCGCCAGCGAACTCCTTGAGCGTCAGATGCGTTACTTCGTAGCCGTGATCCGCAAGCAGATCAAACTTCGACGGTTCAATTTTAAGCAGGTCCGTGGGGTAGTTCAGGCATGATGCACATTGATCGTCCGTCAGTCCTGACAGTCGTCCCGCAACGGGTTTAACTTGACGGGCCGACGTCCCGATCCTTATCAGGAAGCCGTCCACCTGTTTATCTTGTATCGACTTCAGGAGCATTCTTGAGCGAAGCGATCGTATCTGGTCGCTCGCGATGTCGAAAAGACGAGGGGCAGCTAGGGAACCCTCCCGGATCGCCCTGAAAAGGCTCTTCGGCCTTCCCAACGGGCCGGACGCATCGCTGCAGACTAGGACGTCACATCCATCAAGCCCGCTGGTCGGCTTGTAAATCTGCTCAAGCGCCATGTTTTCGTAGGCTCCGCCATCCCAGAGTCGGACCGTTGAGAATGGTGGATCCTTCTTCCGCGAAGGTTGCCGCGTCGCCGGGTCCGTTTCCCACCAACCATCAGCCGGGAGATCTAGGCGAAATGCTCCGATCGCATAGGGGACGGCGGCAGAGGCGGCGACCGCGTCTGCGACCGAAACGTTTGGGCTATAGTGCCGGCCGAATACCCAGTCCCCCATGGATTCGTGAGTGAAGCGCCAATTCTTTCCGGTTTCGTAGCACGTGGTGTTAATGTGCCAGACGGGCGCGGCGGGGAGGTCGGAAAGCCGCAGGTTGACACCCCATCTTGTTTTCAGGAGCTCCGAAAGAATGTGTGCGCGGCCATTCAAAATGCGCAGGTTTTCTTTGACCACTCCTGCCAGGCCGAGCGCTTTGAAACTGAACAGATCGCCTGCGGTAAGCAGCCTGCGTAGCCGCGGATAGATCTCTTCCAGAAATTGATCCGACGTGGGCCATTTTCCCGCTGCCTCGGAAAAGATGGCACCTGTCAGGAGGCTGCCACCAGAGACAGTCGACACCTGGACGACCTGTTCCAGCATCTGTGCTTCGGCGAGACGTCGCAGTACACCGAGATGGAACACCGCCGCGCGGATTCCGCCACCCGAGAGCGCGAGGCCGATCCGAGGCAGTTGTGCGCCCGCACCACTCATTTGACACTCCCGAGCAATATGCCGAGGTCATCTTCAGAGACTATGAGCGAGATCGCCGGCAGTCCGTCGATATCGGAAATCAGTGAGAGATCGTAAATCTGACCGACGTCGACTGAGCTGGGCGCAGCGGATGTGCCACTGGGATGCGAATGCCATTCCCCGAGGTAGCGAACCTGACCGCCGGAACGCTTTTCAGCCTTTTCGATAATCTTGCGCAGGCCAACTGTCCCACGAGTGAAGCTTGTAGGCTTGCCGACACTATCCGAAGGGGAGGCGGGAGCGTGAACTGCAGTTATGATCTTCGCTTCAAAATCCACCAGGCCGAGCACAGGTCCCCCTGTCTCGTTTGGCAGCGCGGCGGCTCTGCGGTCAACCAGCTCAGCCCTCAAGCTGTCGGGAATTAGCACCTTCCACTCGCCGATGTTGCGTGTCGAAACTGCAGGCAGGAGGCGGATAGCCTCCACCGCGTCGTCCTCGCTTACGGTCCAGATCTGCAACGCCGGATGTGAAAGGGCAACGCCCTTGGATATACCTGAAGCGATGAGTGCGGTCAGAATGCCGACACGCGAGGTTGGGATTTTACTCGTCAGAGCCCGGCAGGCACCGGTGTAGCGCATTTGCTGTCCCGAGGTGAAATGGGTCTCCAGCGTCGGGTTCATCAAGACCTCGCGAAGGTAATCCGCTTCAACGTCCCGGATCGTTGTGGAGCGATCGGTTGCTTCCGTCATCAGGACGGCGGATTTGCCATCAGGCGTGAAGAAGGCGCAAAGGCGTCGTGCATCACTACCGTAGTCGGACAAGAATCTGGAGACTGGGACAGAGGCGGAAGCATCCAAAATCAAATCGGCGCGACCGAGGACGTTTGCGAGCCCGTCGGAGATCTTCTCGCTGAGCACATTCTCGACGAAGGCATTCGGTGCGGCATCGGAGCGTATCGACAATAAGCGCTCTGCAACGCATGGAGCTTTCTGACGACCCAGATGACGGCGATCCAGGATGTGTCTGGAAAGGTTATGCGGCAACAGGGCGTCGTCGTCTACGACTGTCCATTCGAAGAACCCCTCGCGCGTCAGGAGTTCCGCCAACGCCGACCCAAGCGATCCGGCGCCGATGAGCACGGCACTTCTCTTGTCCGCAGCCTCGTGCCCGGTAATCTCCGCCGCTGCGTGAGCGTCCATTTCCATATGAACTTGCGCGACCTGAACGTCGAACCCAGAAAGGCGGCCGATATCGGGATCAGGAAACAGGTTTCTGACATATCTGATATCGGCCCCGTGAGGGCTGTCATTTCGGTCAAGCACTCCCAGCGCGACGCCTATCTGCCCCGGACTGACATGGGAAAGAAAAGCCATAGGTTTTGTCGCACCGACTTCGCCGGTACGAGGGTGGATTTGAGGAAAACGTGCAAGCACGCAAAATATCCACTTTGTGTCATCGTCTCGTTTACCAGCCTCGAACCACTCCTCGACCGATGTCCTCAACCTTGCGAGGAAGCTCGAATCTCTTTCCGTCAGCATGGTGAAAAGACCGGGCAGGCTGCGGGGCGCTCGGCGAATTCTTTTCATCTGCTGAGGTTCGACATCGACCTGCACAATGTGAACGTTGGTAACTTGTTGAGGGGAGCCGTCGGCTTCAAAAGATGTCACCAACAAAAAACGGCCAGTTGCGTCAGCAGTCCACACGTTGAGTTTCCGGCCGGCGTCCAACGCCGAGATGCCGTCTGAGGTCAGGATGATCTGATGTGGGCTGCTGTAGCCGAAGAACGGATCGAAAGGCTGGTCATCGCCGTGAAGCTCACCTTGACCAGCTTTCGCGAACCAATTGGAAATGCGCGTCACGAGTTCCGACGCCGTATACCCGCTCCGAACATCTTGCCAAGGGCGGTCGTCGATGCAGAGCATCGAGGGGAATCCTTCGGGAACGATGTTCTGGTGCGGGGTGTCCGGAAAGTCGTCGCGCGCGACAACCACGCCCGGCGCGCTTTGGCGGCCCGGCAAGAAGCACACTGAGACCGTTTCTTTGGGCCGGACATCATATATCGGGTGCTGCGGGACCTCGACCCGCAATTCGAAGGTGACGATCTCCATCCCACCGTTCCGAAGGACGCGACACTCCACGACATCTGCAAAATCCTGACAAGATTCGCGGAGGTATCGGACAGTCGCCGCCGCCAATGGGATGGCGACAGCGCTCGGATCGACTATATCGCTTCCGTCCGGCGGCCACATAATTCAGCCGGCGCGCGTCGTTGTGGAAGACGCAGCAGCAGCCACTGTCGGAATTGCTGCCGCCAACATGACCGCAACTCCGGTCCAGGAAATCTTTAGCTTGATAGGCTTCGGCGCCGATTGACGCGGCGTCTCCATCGTCACCAGGAATTCGCCTTCAGAGTCCTTGATGATTTCCCTGTAGTAGTTCGCGGCCTGGCGGTGAGGGGGTTGCGAATCCTTGTCCTCATCTGACCCTTTCAATGGGATCGGCCAGCTCGGAGAGATAATTTTCTCCTTCTTGTGAGCAAGCGTCTCGAACAGCCATTTCACTTCATCGACTGGCTCTGTCTTATCCTCGCCCTTATCCCACGAAAGGCTCTTGTAGGAGCAGTGATGGAAAAGCTTGAGGACGTCCCATTCCAGGCGGTGTGTGTTGTTATGCTTTTTCGTGGTCTTGATCATCAACGACAGCGTCTCGTAGTTGATGTCTGACCCAAGGAGGGCACAGCTCTCGTGTCCGCTTTCCAGGAACGTCGCCTGCACCACGATGGAACCCTCGTTGCGGTCCTCAAGCCCGTCGTCGGTTCGCCAGGCGAATGGAGAATGGACGAAGAATTCGACGCCGTCCCTAGCCTTGTTGAAAGTTGGAACAAGCTCACCAGCGTCAACGATGCAGTCCCGGCGATCTTCGACGGTGAGGTCCCATTCTGCGAGATACTTCTCCAGCTTCGCCGGTCGGGAAAAGACCTTGATGCCGTAGCCCTCCTTCAGACGATGGCGTGCTTCAGCTCGGATAGTCCAGGCGTCGCCCTCGAGGTTGGTTTCGGTAATGGCGTCGGCTGGGACCCACATCTCGGAAATCTTCGGGCGGCCTTCGCCCTGAAGAAGAGTCGCATGGTCCCACCAGAAGAAGTCGCGAGCACCACAGATATGGTCGTCGTCGAGGTGGGTGAAAGCTACGACGCGGAACGAGTCGCGCTCGGCGTCGGCCATGTCGTCCTTAACGGCCTTGGGAAGGTCGATGCGCTTGTCGTAAGGGTCGTTGACGTTTCGCATGTTCGCAAAATCGAAAAGGACCAGATCGTCATTAGCCAGTCGGATGAGAGTAGTGTCGGCATTGCCGATGGGATAGAACGTCATGTAAGCAGGCATCTTTGATCTCCAATTGAAGAATAACTGCAGCACGGATCTTGGACCCGTTTTGTTCCTATCAGCACATTTCGAGCATTGGCTGCTCGTACGTAGTAGTCCCCGCAATTTAGACCGCCATTCAATGTATTGCTTTTCGAGTAGCGGTGTATTTCCCCTCCTGAAGTCTTCGAAATACTTGCCTGTTTCATTCCTTCTTGTCTAGCTATTGCCTTTTTCTGTTAGCCCGAGGCGCCGCTGGCGTCTCGGGCTATGTTAGGTCTAGGTCAAATCAAGCGTTTTGGGTCAAAATGCCTGGCTGCCTAGAATTCACTGTAGCGCGCCACTGAGTTGTTCATTGTCGAATACTAATAATGGTGCTGAATCAGTGATTCGGTTTTCAGCTTCGCGCCACTGAGAATTTCATTGCGCCAGAGAGATTCTTCATCGAGTAACCCGCGTTGAAGCCCTGCCATTTCAAGCTTCCCCCGGCACCCCGCTTCATCCTTGCAAGCCGGGACGGCACCATCCTCTCGATACAGTTCGAGGGCAGCCTATGACCGACTATTTCCCGACCCGCCATCGCTCGCTCAGAGACCGATACGACGAGCGCATGAATTCGATCCGGCGTGCCTCGATTGCAGCAATGAAAAGCCAAGACGAGAGCAGAATGGACTCTGTCTATGAGACCGTCCGGGCGGCGCTGACGCGCACGTCACTGGGAGGTCTCGATGACCAGGAACGCCACATCCGCGAGGAGCTGGCTGATCAGCTAGAAGCCATTTGCATTTCCTGGCGTCAATCGGGAGAGGTGCTTCATGATGTGGCTGGCGCGCTCAGTTTCGGCGACTTCGTGTCCGACGACGCTCCGTTTGCCGACCTCAGCGATGACCAGGTTTTCCCTAGTCTCGCGTACATTCACTTCGGCGATCTGCAGGGACTTGCAAGTTGCGCAGTCCAGTCGTGCTTCATAGACGGCTTCTTCACGCAATCGGCTCGGCTAGGAGACCATGCTGGAAATATGCTCACGTTCACTTGCGACTTCGACGACAGCGCGGATGACGTGTCCGAACTCGGCCCGTTGTTGAAGGCGAGCAGCCGGGCAGTGCAGGCTTGGGTTCCTCATGGAGACGATGATGAGGAGCCGATGTTGTTTGGCGATCCGGATCTGATCGGCGACCCGGTCATGTACTATGCTCTCACGACCGCCGCTGCTTCGATCAGGGTGGTTGCCGCGCGGGTACGATCGCTCTCGTATAACTGAAATTGTGGTTAAAAGTTCGCTCCGCCGCCATACGCTTCCCCGCAGGGCGTTGCGGGTGACGGCACTTTCGGCAAGTCTTCGGCGTTCTGAAATTTCATCAGTCTGATGATACGGGAGAACGCACGAACCTTCCGATATCTCCATATAACGACGTGCTTGCTGTTCCGCCTCAGTCGGTGCCGTCAAACCGTGCGGCAAGGGATAGCGCCCCAAAATCTCTCGAGGTCAACTTGCCAGCTCCGATGGTTGAGGTTCTGGATCTCGCTGCATTTACCCTGAATCCGGCCACGACCCAGTCTTTCCGGAAGCCGCTTCTGACTTACTATATACTTCAGATTGCTGCAGACCCGGTCTATCGCCACAGGCTCCAGCAAAAATCGACCGAGTATGCTTCTGTGCGAAAGCAGTGGCGAGATATCCCGACAAGGCGTCTTTCGATGAAGCTTTCGGCGCAATTTTACGACAATATCGAAAAAGTTGAGCGCGACTTCTCGCTGGGGCGAACGGAGTTGGTTGGCTCCGTGTCGTTGATGATCAAGGAAGACATTGTCGACCCTGAAAAGCCCAACGTCGTTCCGCACTTGCGCGAGTTTGCGCAGCTCATGGTGGCCTAACTATATTACGGCTCCGAACTGTCTGGTCCGTTTCGGGGCTGTGGCAAGTACATGTGGTCTGGGGTTTGCCACATCCTCGCGATAGCGAGGTTCTATGCAAAGAAGCCCCGCCACGTGCGAGCCCCTTTAGGGCGCGGCTCTCGCGTGCTGCACGCGATAGTTCAATCGCCTACCGATGTAGTAAAGCCGCCTCCGCCTCCGCTCGGAAATAGAACCCTTCTCTCAGTTTCATGAACGCAGGCACGCGTTCCACACCTGCTTTCTCGAAGATCTGCCGGATCGCCGCATGGTGATACCCGGTCGATTTGCAGCAGCGTGACAAGCTGACGTATAGTTTCTCGAAAGCCTGCAACGTGTCCAACTTGGCGGCACGGGTGGGCATCTGATTTCTTGGGTGCCGAATAATTTCGACCTCAATGGCCCCCATGCGAATTAGGGCTCCCACGGAATTCTTGGTCGCGTTCAGGCGCTCGGCGATTTCGGGAACCGTGAAGATGCAATCGGCGCCGTTGTGGATTTCCGGCTCGGCCGCAGCGAGTGCGACTAGGACTTCTTCGGGATCGACCATAAGTCCCATGATCCCGCTCGTCTCGCGATCGATGCCGACGCGCGTGAGCATTCCGTCGCGGATTAGCTTCAGGATCGTTCCGAAGGTGAGGAATAGGGTCCTGCTTGCTTTGAAAATGGAAATCAGTCCATCGATCTCGGTAGTAGTTTCCTTCGCCAACAAGCTATCTCTGAATTGAACGATTGCCGCCCGCGAGAACCTGGCCGAGAGTTCGACTTCGTCATCCTTCGGAAACTTAGGCTGGATGAGCCCGTCGGCGACCAGGTTGTTGAACGCCGTTGTCGTGATCCCCATGATCTTAAACGCGTCGGTCGCCCTCACGAGATCGGTGATCGTCGAAACCAGCTCGTCGACTTCTTCTGCGGGTACCACAGGGATGTCCGTGCCGGGAATAGTCTGTGCCCGTCCTGTCACCAGCAGGATCTTTTTGAGAAGCCCATCCTGGATCCCGTATTTAGCTGCGATGGAGTTGTAGCTGTAGAATTTCGCATCGCCGTGCTTGTTGAAAAGCCTCGTACCAGCAGTCAACGGCAGGCTACCAAAGGCGTATGACCTCGCGGCATCCTTTACGGGCTCGTATGCGGGATCATCCTTTCTGTTCGCAAGGACCTGATGGAATTTCCCGAACAGCTCGTTGCCGCCGTAGTCGGCACGGCCAACTTTGAGTTGGCTGAAGAGGTCGAAAAGGAATTTGTGAAAACCCGAGAGACCTTCCTCGAACAATTCGTAGCCCTTGGCGCCAGCGACCCACCGATCGCGATCCGATTTGTCGGTGACTGTCACAGCTTTTCCGTGAAGAGCCACCAGCCCGGCAAGCTCACAGATGTCACCGGCGACATATAGGGGGAGTGGATCCAAGAAGTCGTTGCCGGGCTTGTCTCCCCTCAATCGTCCTAGGGTATAGTTTTCGAATGCGCTGAGTTGCTGGCGCTCGGTTTGTTTGCTCGCCACCGCCACCTCGCGTCTCATGTGCGCCAAGGACCAAGGAAGATCATGGATGAAGTCGGGTTGCCCATGGGTTCCTGCGGAGACCAGAGATGTCTCGTGCTTGGCGCAGGTTCGGACGAAGCGTGAGTACCATGTCTTCCGAATGTAGCGTCTTGTCTTCGGCCGCAAATCCGCCCTGCTGTCGTCTTCGGCGAAACACATCGGGCAGAATTTCAGCACACCGCGCATGTGGAACATATGTGGGGTTGCATCCCCAGCAACCCAGACCGTCTTTTCTCCGCTTCGTTTGACCGCAGCGGCATCGAGGCTGTCCTGATCGATCTCGCTTAGCTCAGCGATCCGTTGAATCGCGTGGCTTTCCCCGGCAACGATGTCTCGGAACGAAAATCCGAAGTCCTGACAGATTTCGAGTGCCGTCCGGGCGTTGGCGGCGGCAAAACGAGAGCAGAAGCTAGTAAGGCTCTCGTCATTCATCAGTGGCACTCGGAACAGTCGCATCACAATCTCCATCACGTTTTCAGTCGCGCGATCGCGCCGGGCCGAGCGTGCCGTCGGCATTCACGGGTCTGAGAATTCCGCGCCAGTCGTCGGAATGGAAAACATTGTTGCCGAGGTCGCCATAGCACTTTGCGAGCCGGGCGTAGGAAGCGATCCAATCGTCCGTGATCACCTCGGAACGATCCTGCTCCAAAGCGTGTTCGATGGCGTGATGCAGAATCTCAGCCATAAGGCCGAGGCGCTGACAAGCACCGTGGATCAGGCGTTCCACGAGATCATGAGGCTGATCGTCTGACAACTCGAGGCCTGCGCGGTTCACGATAAACTCGTAGACCATCCACTCGATGTAATCCTGGGTCTCCCTGTATGAGATGTGGAAGTCGTCACTACGTCTTTGCATCTGGCCGTGCACGTCGAGCCCATATAGATCCGTGAGCTTGGGCAGACCAACCAGAACAATGTGAACTCGCCAGCTGCTATCCTGGAGCATGTTCTTCAGGGCATTCGAAACGAACTCCGCGCCTTTGTTCTGGGGCGACTCCAGGATGTGCTGCGCTTCATCGATGACGATGAGCCGCACTCCGTAGTTTCGCAGGCTTCGGCGGAGCTTGCCGACGATCGTACCCCACCCTCCGCTGACACTCTCGTAACCGAGCTTCTCCAGCATCTCCTTGGCGAGGTCGAGCATCGAGCAGGAGGAGGGCGCGTCGAGATAGAAGATAGGCCTCATCTCCTCGCCATATTCGTCCACGTAGTTAGCAAGGGTCGTCAGCGACTTTAGCGCCTTCTTGACGACTGTTGATTTCCCCGCACCGGAATCTCCAGTGATAAGCAGCGCGTGGCCTGCTTCCGGTTCATCCTCGATGCCACGCTCGATCCGCTCCAGCCGTAGAAGGACCTGGTCATCGTTCGCAGTGCGAATGTAGGTACGCTTCACCCTTTGCATGATGTCAAAGATGTGCTGTTGCCTTGGGCTCAGCTTGGCCCTTTCACGAGCCGCTGTATCGCCATGATAATTGCTGTCATAGTCCATGGGTGCTACTACTTTTCGTCAGATTTCCAGTCGGGATTGAAGAGTGGCGCCCGCTTTCCGGGTTTCTTTTCGGGTGTGATCGCGGGCTGCTTGGCGGGCTTACTATCGCGATCGGGATCAGCCACGCTGGCGAGTTCTGGTCGCGGTGTGGTCTTAGCGGGCGCGGGAGACGGAATTCCTGCTTCGCGACGCGCCTTGTTAAAGCGGTCAGGATCGAGTGGCGCGGTCGCGCTCGGCCCTAGAATGGCGGATTTGCGGGTGGGAGCCGCGACCTGTGGCGGCGCTTCCTCCGGCGTTTCCTCCAGCTCGGGTGGGACATAATCACCCCAATCCTGGCCTGCCTTGGGCTGGAACAGGTCGGATTTGAACTCGCGATTGAACTTCAACAGGTCGGTATGCGTGGTGAGATGGGAAGCAACGTTGTTTTTTTCCTCGGCAACCTCGACATCGTGTTCGGTCGCCTGGATCGCCCGTCGGACGATCGCCAGGTTCTTCTGTTCCTCATGTGAGAAGCGCTTGTTCATCCACGCTTGGGCAATACGCCAGTGGGTGACGGAAACGTTGTCGAAGCCGGGGATCGGGGTCTTTAGGTCGAAGTAACCATCCTTGTTGGCGGTTGAAATACGGATCTTGCCGAGGTCCCATCGGTTGACGCGGATGTCCACCAATTGGCGCTTGTAGTTCATGTAGATCTTCTGGAGATTCTTATCGAAGTAGGGGATGCCAAGGAACTTCACACCATTGCGTCCGATATGTTGGTCGTAGACGTTCACGTCGAAAATCCGCTCATGGTTCGTGTCCAGTGGCCGAACCTGGTACTTTCTCGTCATAGTCGTCCAAGCGTCCAAAGGCGTCATGTTATTGAGGCCTTCGTGCGGCGTGTTGTGGTACGCGTCGACGATCAAGCGAACGAGACATCTCGCGAACTCCTCGAAATTCATCGAGGCATTGGCTTCTGACTCGTAGGCGCCTCGGACGATCGGGTTGCCGAAGGTTCGGCCCGAAAAGAGGTCCATATATCGGTCGTTCTGGGTCCGGAAATAACGCTCGACCGTCCCACGATATCGCGCGTTCTTCACCGGGGGGATGAGATGCACCACGCCGATACTTCTGATCGCTGTCTGGAAATTTTTTTGGTTGTAGGCGGCACCAGAGTCCGTTGCGATTAATTCTGGCTGACCGCCCATTGGCCAAGAACACTCGCTCCCTGCGAACAGCGCGATACCGTCTTTAGGAACGACCGCCATCGCCAGGGTCTCCACACCAGAACGCCCACCCGGATTTGTGTCCAGAAGACGGAGCGCAAGGATGGATCTTGTCCCGACGTCGATCGCGATCGATGCCCAGAAGCGCATCGCTTTGATCTTCTTTTTCGTATTTTCGTCGATGAGACCATCAAGGCGCGTGCCCTTCAGGAGTTTCATCACGTCGAGTTTAGTCTCGTCGAATTCAATTCGTTCCAGTGGCTTGAACCGTCGCTGTCCGGCGCCCGTCATCTGGAACTCGTCCTTGGCATCGTGGGCGCCTTTGTGCGCGAGAGCGATGTGGACGTCTGGCAAGCGATCGGCCGCCCACCGTTGAAAAGTACGCAGACTGGGCTTCTTGTCTTTCGGCAGCGGCGAAATTCTGGGGTCCTCTTCGAACTTTTTGAAGAACCTGGATGCGCGTGGCCGTTTGGCGTTCGGGATCAGATCGATGTATTCTTCAGCGATTTCGCGGATCGGGTCGAACGGAGAAGGTTGGTCCGTCTTTCCCCGATGATTCAAGATGAATGACTTGGGATCCTGGCCTGTGAATACGAACTTCTCGACGTGCTTCAGGAATTGGCGGGGTGTAACGCGCGTCAGCGGATCCCAATCGTTTTTCACCGTGCCGCCGCGCTGCTTCCCTTGGAGTTCGTCCCACGCGTCGTAGAATTCCTGCGCTCCAACCTCGGTCTTTGGCCATTTTCCTTCCCCCCACCCCTCGAGGAACTTGGTGACCATCATGAAGCGACTAACGGCATAAGCTGGCAGAGCAGTAAGGTCGACCGATTGAGCGTTCCGGACCGCGTCATCTTCTGCGAACCACATCCGGTCGACGAAGAGATGGCGCTTCGCGATAAGCTTCGAGATTTCGAGGTGGAAAGGCTTGTAGGGCTTCAGGCGCTGATCGACGTCCGTGAAGATGTAGCCGAGACCGTCAGGTCTCGGCTTTACGCGATAGTGGACACCACGGATCTGGACGCGATCGGCTTCATCGAACCCGTAGGTCGTAAAGTGAACCGCTTCATTGGTCATCCGTTGTACTCCACTGCTTTCACCCACGACAGTTCGGTCAGGGTGTCGTTTTCGTCAGGCGCGAGATGTTCGACCCATCCTGCGTCAATGAGATTCCACATCGCATTCCAAGCTGCGCCTTCGTCTCCGAACTTCTCCTGGAGCTGGAAGACCTTGATGGGCTTTCCGATCTCCCGCATGAGTTCGTAGAGGCGTTCGCAGTTGGCGGTGTTCTTGAACTTCCGCGAGCGGAGAATTTCACGCGCGCGGTAAACAAGAGCTTCCGTGATGTCCTCGTCGGTCAACATTTCGCACCTGTCCGCGTGCAATCGCAGAGTTTGGTTACGAATGTTTTTCAACGCCTTGTCGAGTTCGCCGTTCTTGTCGCGACCTTTCGGGCGACAAGCGTAGAGAACCACTTCGCCTGTGATGAACGTCACCATGAGGTCAAAGAAGTGCTCCTGCTTGCCGCTTTCGTCGACGTAGGTGACGCGGTACTGCGTGCGAACGTCGACGACCGTGTGCTGCGTCCAGAAGTACATCGCGCACTCGAACTCGAAGAGGCTCTCAAAGTATAGGTACGTGTTGCGTCCCGGATAGGCAGCCATTAGACGGCATGAGGTCGTCGACTTCATGGAGATGCTTCGGTCGGCTTTCGTCTCCACCATTTCCCAGGTGACTTCGAAGCCAGCCAGCTCCTCAGGCGACAAATTGTATGTCACCGCTCCTTTCCGAGGTCGTGATGACGCCTCCCGTGTATTCTTTATCGACGATCGCGTAGCTCGTCATGGCGTCCGATACCTTGAAGGGGTCGAATCCCTGACGGAGGGCGTGATAGGTCTCAATGCCGATACGAGCGTTCATGGCCGTCCCCCTTAGTGCTTGATCGCGCTGTCGAAAACGAAGATGCCGTGCTCGGTGACCCAGACGTCGTCGGGTTCAGAGAACACGAGGAGGCTTTCGTCTTCCGAGGCGACAAGCTTGGGAAGCGGGAGCATCATGGTGACAGGCATCTCGTCGTACTCGGGCTCGAGGAAACGGCGGCTGCCCACCACGGCATCGAAGCGCGGCGTCTCGTCGTTCAGTTCGAACGCCGCCTCACGGCATTCAGCCACGAACTCGTCGAACGGCGGGTAGGGCATGAGGTCCTCCCCATTGTGGTGGCGCAGGATGTTGGCCGCATCGACTTCTTCGAGGTGGCGCATGTATGCAGCCTCGAGGAGGTGGGCGGAGAAGGGGACGTTGTAGGAGTCGAAGTGCATTGCAGGCATCCTTTCCGGACAAAGTTCAACACGACGCGCGGAATGCGCGACGGTAAATCGGCTAGAGAGGGAAGGTCAGTTGGTGGTGTCGGAAGAGCCATCAGAGGCGGCGGCCGGACGGGAATCCGGGCGGTGCATCGAGATGGTCACGTCGTCATGACGCCTGCTTGAGTAGGTGAGGGAGAGGTATTTGGAAGAAGTCATTGGTGCCCCTGGTCGTGTCTGGTGATACGATTGGGGACGGCCGAGCCTCGGGCTTCGGCCAAGTCATGGCGATGCCCTAGTTCCTAGATTGGCGGCCGTCCCGCCTAGCTATCGATATGACTGTGACTTTCACGACTTCAGTTCCTGTTGCGTATGTCCACAGCGGAAACACGCGGGCGGCTTGTGTAGACGGGCTGGCCTGGCCTTGGCGAGCGAATTTTCGAAAATCTTGTTTTGTCGTAAACAAAACCTTTCAGCATCCGATCGTCACCGATGGTCGGCAGTAGAGAATGCGAAGGTTCGGCGGCGGATCGGTCGAGTTCCGGAAGGGTGAGCGGAATCGTCGGATCGACGTACCAACGTTCCGCCATGGGATGGTACACACCCGGCAGCCTGAACGAGGCATTGATCTTGCGAAAATCCTGCACGTTTGCCGTGACGATCGGCAGGCGGTGGGTGATAGCCACCGCGGCAATCATCAAGTCGTGACCCAGGCGGTTGCTCTTTTGGTCTCGCTGGACAGTCCACATATCCCGCAACGATGGGATCGAGGTCATGTGCGCATAGATCTCAGCGACTTGCGCACTCATCTCGGGTGCAGGGAAATGCGTCCCAAGGATCCGCTTCACCCAAGCCGTGATCCTATCGGAGCGCTCGGGATCGCTTTTGCGCAGCAGATGGGCGCCTCGCATTAGTTCCGTGATTGTAGGATAGCTGATTGCCAGGCGGCCAATCCCGACCTTGAGAAGCCAGGGACGTAGTCCAGGAGGTGCGCCCGTGCGCCCAAAGAGGCTAACAATGTCCGTGTCAAGCAACAATACGTCTTCCGCCATGAGAGACCCCCTGCAGGCATACTGAGACAACAATGCTTCGCAAGCGGCTGGTGTCCCAACCCCTGTATTCATGCGATGATTTAGGTATTGCTCCCCGCCTGGTTGGAAGGGCATGTGGCATGACCGCTAGACCGAGGACGCCCATTGGGAACGGGTTTATTGACGCTACAAGCAAATCCTACACGCTGCTGCGCCCGGTGTCCTTAATTCCAACTTGACCGGACCGTAGCCGGCGCAATCGATCGTAACAAGATAGAATGCAAACGATTCTACAGTGGCTGTAGCTACAGATTTGAGAAATCAAGCGAATTTTTTTCAACGCGGCAGAAACTGTGGTTGAATGCGGCATTCGATGTGAACAAAAGCACGCTTTTTGATTGGAGCGACCGATGCTAGATGACGACAGCACGCATCCGCACGCGCGGCCAGTGAGGTTCGCGGAAATCGTCGAGACCTTCGGCTATCGTAACGTCGTCACGCCCAATTTCCCGCCGACAGTGTTTATCCACGGTGGTCCAACCGATGACGTGGTCGTCCGGAATGCGGTCCCAGAATACTTCCTTGCGGCGAGAGGGCTCGCAGTCGATGAATGTGAACGGTGCCGCGAAATTCTCGAGAAGCTGTCAGCATTAGGTGATTGGGCTGCGGGTGAAATTGTAGCTCGGCGCCGCCGGGACGAAGAACGAGAGCGGAACGGCTATCATCTCCTTACACCTCGCCTGACGGGTCCGGAGATGCTGGTTGTTCGGTGTCTCCGTCAGTTCCCGGGAACGACAGTTGCCGCTGTGTCTAAAGAAACAAAGCTGGCTGCCGCGGAGGTCAGCCATGTCGTCGACCTTCTCGTGCAAAGGAGAATACTCGAACGTCAGAACGACGGAGCGCTTTGTCTGAGCCTGTCGGAACACCAGCGATATGAGGCTGCGCTTTTGGAATTGAAGGCGGGGATCGACACGGTCGCTCGGCCTGAGGAGTAACGGCCTACTCGCTGGCAAAAGCCCTGATCACTCGGTGGCGGCCGTCGCCGAGTTCTTCTGGTGTCGATATTTGCGCGAGTTCCGATTCAAGCCTTTGCAGGCGTTGGATCTTGCCCCGGACCGTAACCAACTGTTCGGACACGATCCTGCTCGCATCGGGGTCGGGCAGGTCAGAGCGTTCGCTCAGTTCGATGAGATCACGTATGGCCTCGATCGTCAGTCCAAGATCCCGGGCATGACGAATGAAAGCAAGCCTGTCTTTCTCGACGTCGGAATAGCGACGCTGGTTACCCTGCGATCGCTCTGCATGCGTCAGGAGACCCATCGATTCATAATACCGTATCGTCGAGATGTTGGTGCTGGTCGCTTTCGACAATGCGCCTATCGTCAACATTAGCTCAAGCCTTCTCAGCCGCTGGTATCCACAGGATTGGAATTTCGGGGATTTCGGAGACCAAAGCAAGTGGCTATCGCCTGCCACGCAGGGCCTTGATAGGATTCGTTTGTACAGCAAATGCCAGAGCTTTTCCGTCATGGCGCGCGCATCCTGCGCTCGGAGGCTACACCATTCCGCTGCCAGCGTTTCGTGTAGAGGGTGGAGGGCCCGGCCTTGTCTGTCGGCATGATAGGACGCCGTGATCAACGATGGGCTACTTCAGCATGCGTCACGTCAGAGCCAAGCTCAAATTTCCGCCGATTTCGCCAAGAGGTCTAGCGGGAGCGGCAGTGATCGAAATTCCATATTCTCATTGCGTAGAAATACGCACGACCCATCCCCGCGGCGAAACACTCTTGACGACATCCTTTCCGTTCTCTAAATGTTCTCGTCATGAGCATCTTTGCAACCACGATACGAATAGGTTGAACGGCTTTCGGGACCGCTCCCGACGCCCGCCTATATCTTATCGCTGGAGTGCAGGTCATGAAGACCAGAGCAGCTCATGCCGCAGGCGCTGACGTCTGCGAAGAAGTCGTTTATCGTCCTTACTTTCCTTTCAACACCCTAAAATGCGTCGGCGTGCCTCTGTATCGCTCGCAAAGCGCCAGAGACTATGCATGCCTCCTGGACCTCGATCCCGAAGTTCTGGGGTGGCAATGCTTCACCAACCTGTTCGCTGACGACACCATCGATCGGAAGTTCACCATCGACTTCATCGTCGAGACCAAACACGACTGCACAATGGTCGAAATCTGGGAGAAGTCGCCCGGAGACACGTTTTGGGTGAGGGATGCCGCGACGCGAGCAGGATACAGCTATCAGGCGGTCTGCATGCCGGAGATCCGCAAGCAGCCTCGTCTACAGAACGCGAAAGATCTCATTCGGTATGCCGGGTATGACGCGCCGCTCGGCGACCGCATCCGGCTTTCGGCAGCCTTGGGCGACATGGGCTCTATGACGCTGGCTGAATGCCTTGTCGCTGTTCGCGACGGTCGACCCATGCAGACTATGGCCGCTCTGATCCTTCAGGGACACGTCGAAGTCGATCTCGACGAGGCGTTGCTGGGATCGGACACCATCGTTCGTCTTCCACGCCGATAGGAGCCGGACCATGAGAAATTTCAATTTCACCGAACGAGCTTCCACCATCGAAGTTCATACCTACGCAATTGCCATTCGAACGGCCCTTCGACGGTGCAAAGTCTTCCTTGAAAAGGATCGTTTGGTCGGGCTTCGGCTTCCACCCGATGCCGCTTTGGAAGCATATCGGGACGCGGTCGAGCTGATTCTGAAGGGTGCCAGCCTGAACCACTACTTGATCTCAACGATCACCGTTGCCGACAAGGGCGCCCCTGATACTCTGGACGCGCTCCATATGGTTCGCTTCAAGGCTGCCGTAGTCGTGCTTATCCAGCACGACGCGGAGCTTCCTGGTGAGCTAGTGGTCGCACTAGACCGGGTTGTCGACGTCGCGCCAATGCATGCCAGACACCTTGTTGCCGCCGCGAAGTCTGTGGTTGCAATCGACGTGTCGATCGAATTGGCCCGCGAGCTCGTTCAATATCCGGCGCGACTTGTGTTTCTATCCCTCCGGCCCGGACGGCCACTAGATGATGTCCTCCGGAGGCTTCAAGCCAATGTGGTCGAGGCGTTCAAACCGCCCAGGAAACCGCCAAGCTGGGAGCCACAGGTAGAGGAACTTGAAGGATATGGCGCCGCGAAAGACTGGGCCGTCGAACTGATCGCTGATATCGCGGACTATCGCGAGGAGCGGATCCCGTGGTCCGACGTAGCCTCCGCCATTCTGCTGGCGGGGCCAACGGGAACCGGAAAGACGCTGTTCGCACAGGCGCTGGCTCGGTCATGCGGCGCGCACTTCATTGCCACTTCCACCGCGGTCTGGCAATCGAAGGGGCATTTGGGAGACATGCTCAAGGCGATGCGGGGTAGCTTCCAGGAAGCTGTGCGGTCCGGCCCCACGGTGCTCCTCATCGACGAGATCGACGCGATCGGCGACCGGGGTCAATTCCGCGGGCATAACGCCGATTACAGCGTGCAAGTAGTCAACGCGCTGCTGGAGCTACTGGATGGTTCAGAGGGGCGTGAAGGGGTGATCGTGGTCGCCACAACAAACCACGCCCATAAAATTGATCCAGCATTGAAACGCCCGGGGCGGCTTGATAGGGAGGTTGTCCTTGAACGTCCTGACAGGTCTGCGCGCGGAAAAATGCTCGAGTTGCATCTCGGGTCGAACATTGTAGCGAAGGACCTTCAAGAAGCAGCGATCGCGACCAGTGGCTATTCCGGCGCCGATCTAGCCCAAGCTGCGAGGGACGCCAAGCGAGCCGCCCGACGGAAGGGCCGAGACGTCGAGATTGCTGATCTCATGGCGCTGCTGCCTCCTGTCACGGCCATCACCGGGGATGAACGATGGGAGGCATGTCTACATGAAGCAGGTCATGCAGTCGTTGGCCTTGAACTCGGCGTCGGCGAACTGGAAATGATTGTGGTTGCGAAGGAAGTCGGACATCGCGACACCCGGGTTGGTCACGTCCAATGGCGACGCGAACCTCGAAGAAGCCGTGGCCGTCAGACCTATCTGAACGAAATCGCCATGATGTTGGGCGGGATGGCGGCTGAGCATATCATGCTAGGCGACATCCAGGACGGCTCCGGAGGTGTCGAAGGCTCCGATCTCCAGCGCGCCAGCGACGTGGCGACCAGAATGCTTGCATCTCTGGGATTGGGAGCGCTCCAATTCTACGACTTGTCATCGTCCAGTGACTTGGAGGAGTTGCGCCGCGAAGACCCTGCGCTTCGCAGGCGCGTCGAGAAGCTGCTGGCTTCTGAACTAGATCGTGCCATCGACATCGTTCAGAGACGGGCAGGCGATTTGGAGCTTATTGCCGAACAAGTCTTCGAGGACGGCGTCGTGTCCGGCAGGGAAGTGGCGGAACTCGTCAATCCGAGAAGGAGGACAGGTTAGGGCGTCCAATGCAGAAGCAGGCGAAGGCCCGACCTCCTCGTCGATCGGGCCTCCCCCATACCGCCTCACAGGAAAGCGCGGCGGGGCGCCTATTATCGATCGGCACCCCGCGCGTCAACAAGCTGCCGAGCACGCTGCAGTGATTGCCAGCTCTCGCGGACGCGATCGGTATCAAGACGAAAGCAAGGATGTCTGTGGCGCCAGAGTCTCGCTCATGGCAACCGATGGCATGAGCTTGCCGGATCGGTGTGGGGCGCAGTTTTGATTGCTGTTTTGGGCGAAACCAAGTACAAGGAGCCATGAAATCGCGACAACCGGGTCGATCTAGGTCGGACGGCCGCGAAAGCGCTAGGACGGCGGGACATGCGTGAAATACCGCACCTCCCGCCGTTTCGATTCAAGGACGGCTTCCTGCCGCATTGGTCACTGGCTGATCGGTTCAAGCAACCAACTGCAGCTGCAGCTTCCATGGTGCCCTGGGATCGTGCACGGATTCATGGATCGACAGCCCGCTCGCGTCGATGTCCATCATCATCGTGGCGAGAAGCCAGTCGGCGGGCATCACGCAAGGTAGGTCTTCGGCATCGAGCACGCCGATCAGCTCGTTGTCGGTGGACAGGCCGCTTCGGGTTTCGTGATCTTTTCGGTCAAGCGTCCACAGGTATCGGGTCATCAATCTGGTAGTCCATGCGCTATATGGAAGGGGTGCTCTCTACAGGCGGGAGTGTTGCAGATCAATGCCCCAAACCCTGGCCCATCTTGGATCTTGACTCGTTGGCAAATTAGAACGAATAGAGAACGTTCGATCTTGTCGGAGATATCGCATCATGTTGGACAAAGTCGCCGCGAAACCCAAGAAGAAGACACCTTTCGAACAATGGTGGGGTGGACTGCCGCTAAACATTAGAGCAACCCACGACCTCGCGTTTGCTCGCCGATGCTTTCGCGCCGGGCATCTGATTGGGACCAGACCCGCGAAGATCAAGTATCGGTTCAGGGCAGGGAGGTTTCAAGTTTCTGTATGGGCATCGAATGCAAAAGATGCAGCGAAAGAAGCGGTCATCGAGCTGGACTTCCGCGTCGCTAACGCCGGGAAGAAGCCACCAAGAGCGGGCTGGAAGCTGACCCCAATCCGCGACGATGAATAAGATCCTTGCAGCTCTCGCTTGTCGATCCACTGCAGCCGCTGCGATCGCTATCGTGCGATCAACACTGGACCGAGTTCAGATTGCTCTGACGTCCTCGGCCCGAGACTTGCCAGTTCTCCGGTCTTCGCCAATCTCGTATGAGACCTTCTGGCCTTCGCGAAGCAGCGTCGGACCCTGGACGGCCGAGACATGGACGAAAACGTCGGTACCGCCTTGTTCCGGCGTGATGAAACCGAAGCCCTTATCCTGGTTGAAGAACTTCACGGTACCAGTGGCCATCGTTTCCTCCTTAGTCTGAAACGGCGATATCGATATCATAGGCGAGGGCGCGTTCAAGGATAAACGAGTCCGACTGAACACCTATTCAGCCGAGTTGTCGTCGGCAAGCGTCTTTACGAGAGCGATAATGGATTTTCGTAAGCGCGGATCCTGAATGTTGACGAAGGCTTTGTTCAGCGCAATTCCATCCGCAGTTCCGATGAGAGCCTCGACCAGGCCAAGCTCCGGGATTGATTTTGAATCACTGTCCGGTTCCTCGCCGAACAAAGCGCTTGGTGATGTACCTAGGATCTGAGCGATGTGCTGCAGCCTGCTCGATCCAACGCGGTTCGAGCCCTTTTCGTACTTCTGAACCTGCTGGAACGTGATCCCGAGACGCTCGGCCAAAGCCGATTGCGACAATCCGAGGAGCTTCCTTCTTGCGCGGATGCGTGCTCCGACGTCGATGTCGATTGGGGATGGGACGTTTGCTGTACGCGGCATCAGTTTCACCTTGTAAAACGGGACCGATATTCTTCGACCCCGGAATTGTCCAGCGCGATACCGTTGTGCTGGTTAAGAGAGGGATTCTACACGGTCGCCAAGAGGCACTACCGATGTGGACGTCGAACTCGTCCAAAGAAAAACCCCGGTTGAATGGCCGGGGCTGAAGTGGGGATAACGTTGCTGCGGGGAGGGGATCGATCGCAGCCACTAAGGAACGAACAGCGTAGGCTTTGGTTCCCTCGACGAAATCGACCGATGCTGTAGCTAGGCCCTTGCGGATATTGTGCCGTTTCCTTCGGATACCGATAGAGGCTTAGCGACGATTGGATCCCGCCTCGCAGGCGTGCCAGGAGTTCTGATATCCGGCTTCGCCTTCGCGACCATAGCACCATCCAACTTTCTCGAGCTTGGCTCCCAGTGTCTCCCTGCGCTCGCATGCCTGCCAGGTTTCCGGCTTGTCGCCAGATCCGCCGCGACAGCTGCCGTTTTCGTCTTCCCATTGACTGATGAGGCGGCTCGGCGCTGACGGTGCTTTGTCAGCCTTGACCACCCGGCTGCTCTCGCCAAGGATCTTTTTGGAGCGCGGATCCCAAGTCACTTGGAAGTCAGCAATCCCGGAGGATGCCTTTCCGCGTTGCTGGCTGCGCGTGAACCATTCGACAATTCCGGTGATTTGACATGTCGCGATGCAACGGACTGCTTCGCTCCCATCCCGGACGCTATATGCCCGTTCCGGCCAGCGTTGTGCGAAGGTCTCCTTGTCCTTGAGGACATCGGCGATTGCCACTTGCTTGCCGAAGAAGTCGACATTGTCGGCATATGCACTTCGCATAAAGGCAAGCGCTTGATCATTGGGGAGCGACCAAGCGTCGTGATATTTCGATACGAACGCCAAGGCGGCCTGATCATCGCTTACTGGTCTTTGATCGGCGTTCGCGCTTGCGGCTGGATCTTGCTTTGCCTGCGGCGCCTCGAGCACCGGCCTATCTAGGTCCGGTGCGGACGCGACGGAGACCGGGGTCGTGACACCCCAGTTCGCCATCTCGCTCGAAGTGAGATACCGCATGTCGGAGCTCTCAATCGAGAGGCTCAACTGAAGCAACTGCGGGCTGACACCCATTTCCGTCAGGTATCCGATGATCTGAGCTGTCATTGCTTGAACGGCGGTGACAGCAGTCTTGCTGTCGACAGCGGCATCATCCGAGAATGACGCCTGATGAACGCCAATCGCGCCAGCATCCGCCGAACGTTGAACCCCGCCGACGAATGCCAGAGCGCACGCGGACGCGCATTCGGCGGAGCGTACCTGAAGCGTCGAGGCGCCGAGCGCTCGGATCATCCGCCCAATCTTCATCGCCGAAACGACATTCCCTCCAAGCGATTTGAACGTGATGAACGTAGGTTTGAATTGCGCAACTTCACCCGCGAGTATTACAGGGTCGTCGGAAAGGTCGAACTCGCCCTTCAATACCAGCACCTTGATGCCGCTCTCAAGGTTCAGGCGCTCGTACGAGATAGCCGCCGCTGGCTGCCCCGCAAACAAACCACCAATAATGACAGCGATCCCCAGAGTTCGCGGCTTCAAGAAACTACCCTCGCTACGATTGCAGAATAGAACGTCGGATATAACCTGCAACTGAAACTGCGATCTTTGGTGAATGAGGTCGGGGCAGTTGTTTTTGCCCGCAAAGCCATTCGGAGCGCATTTTTGTCGATCGTAGCGATGAGCCGCGCCGGGGGAGCAGTGCAAAGACGCATCCTACCTAACAGCGAAACTTGTTCTCTAGGGGGAACGGTTCCATCGAAGTCTTGAGGCCTTCATCCAGGCAGCGACGGCCAAGTCTTCCGAGCAGGTTGGTGACCTTGCGAAGTTATGCATTGCTCCCCATTTGCAGATCGCCACCCCACATCACGTGAATCTCCGCAGCGGCGTCCGCCGGCGCATGCGTGACGGTTCACGCGCGGGGTGAGAGGGCCGCTCCCTTCCTTGAGGTCGAGCGCCCTCGGACTGCTTTAACATACCTTAGATGTCCTACTAACGAGCCGTCCGACGCGAATCCTTCGGTAGGAGCGATGGAGAGGCGCGAGTGCTCTAGTCCCCACGACGGGAGTGGCGGAGCCCCAGTCAGGAGTTTTCCAAAACTCGTGGATCAGCGGCTTGCGGTCCGTCCAATTCCATATCAAGAGGCGGCGGTTCAACGACCTGACGACGCACCGCATCCTCCGGCCAGAGCATCGCCTCCCAGTCGATACGCATGTTCCGGATCGCTCCGAACAGGGCCAATCCAGCCGCCTGAGCCAGTCGCGGAGGAACCGCGTTTCCGATTTGCCTGGAAACGGCCACCTTGCCACCCGCGAACATCCAATTGTCCGGGAAGTTCTGCAAACGCGCTTTCATCCGGATGGTCAGTTCCGGCCTGAATCCTTCGACCGCAGCCTCTTCGTTGGTCGGCGCCTCGTTCGCCAGCTTCGACATGTCGAAGCCCAGCCCATCCCATTTCGTCTCGGCGTTATTCCGGCGTTTACCCCGGCTGGTCACCAACGTCGACGCTTGCGCACCATATGCGACGACGTTTCCGTGTCTATCGGTGACCGGGTATTCACGCATCTCGCGCGCCCAATTCTCGGCACCACTCCAGCCGTTCTCGGCCATCAGGTCGACGAGTGCATCTCCGAGTGTGGCTCGCCGGGCAGGGAAGGCGGGCGGCAGCCGGAAGGCACCAGCGTAGTCCTTCTTCATGCCGACGATCAGGATGCGTGTCCGAGACTGAGCAATGCCGAAGTCGCTGACTTCCAGGCGGTGGATTTCGGTCTCATATCCGGCCTTCCGGAAGCCGCGCAGCACGTCGGCAAGATGGGCCGAATGACGCGCGTGCAGCAGCCCGACGACGTTTTCGAACATGAAGGCGCGAGGGCGCACTTCGCGCACGATCCGGACTGCCTCGGGAAGGAGATCGCGAGGATCGTCTTTGCCGAGCTTCTTGCCTTCCTGCGAGTAGGGCTGGCAGGGCATTCCTCCGGCGACGAGTGCGATGTTCTGGTCGCGGTACGGCCGGAAATCGACTGTTCGGATGTCGTCGGTGAAGACCTTCCACTCGGGTCGATTGCGGCGGAGCGTGGCGGCCGCCTGCTTGTCGAACTCGTAGAGGGCCGCATGGGTGAAGCCAGCGCGCTCAAGCCCGATGGACATGCCCCCGGCTCCGGCACACAGCTCCAGCGCCCGCAGCTTCACTCGGTGCGGTGGCTGCTCGTCAAGGATACGGTCGCGGCCGTCCCAGCCGCCGGGTAGCGTCAGCATGCCAGCGAGCTTGCGCAGCGCGGTCGTCAGCTTGTAGTCGTGGGATGCAAACCGACTGCCTTCGCCCGGGCGGAATTCCTTGCCGTCGATGATGGAGCAAAGTGCCTCGAAGCCGATCGTCACAACGTCCGCGGCCTTTCGAGTGGACGGATCGTCTCGCAGGCGGTCTTCGCCAAAGATGCCCAGGCATTCATCCCGAAGGCGCGCGGCCTCGGTGCGAGTGTCTTGCGATCCGAGAACCGTCGCCCGATCCTTCCAGGCAGTCTTCTCAATCCGCAAGACAAGGCGCTGCAGCTTCGACTGAAACGCCTCGGAGGTGGCGGTGGCCTTTTTCCTTGCCGCCACTCTCACGGCCCTGTTGTGCTTCTCAATAGCGGCGTGGAAAGGTGTCAGCTTCGCTGCGCGCAAGCGTTTCCGGATAGCTGAGATCTCGCGCTCATCGATGCGGGCGCCCAGCTCCATGCGGGCGAGAACTTCGGCACGGGCGTCGTCATCTGCCGCGACCAACGCTTTCACGACCGGGAACGATGCGCGAGCACTTTCGAGCAGGCCTTCGCTGCCCTTGAGCTTCTCCGAGAAAGCCACGTAGGTCGACAGCTCGGTCGCAGGCAGATTGCACGTGATGCGCAGGAATTCTCTGGCTTCCTTGGCGGGCATCATCGCCTGGAGCTTCTCGACCTCAGCGGCCATCTTGAGGATGCGGCTCGTCATCTGTTTTTGCAGGCCCGTCACCCGTCTCGCGAGATCGCTCAGAGTTTGTGCGTTCGAATCCATTTCCAGCCGTCCGTGTGTCGTTTCGGCACGACCGATATCCGGGCGCGTCTTAAAAGCCCTGGAAAGGGTTCATTCAAATGCGATCAATGTTCGGTTTTCTTTGAAAGGCTTACTCCGCGGCATCGCGAAGGCAGATGCCTTAACGCGACCTCAACGCATGCGTGTCCATATCGCGGCAAGGATTCGAATGGAGTAAAAGAATGAATAGCCGGGCGTCAGCGCCTCTTGAAGGCGTGGTCGTGATCGTGATCGACACGTTTGAGAGTGCTCGCAAAGTGGAGACAGCTTTGGCGTCGGCCGGAGCCACCGTCTTCGTCGCCCATGACGATGCCGGGTGCCGTGACCTGCTGAAGCGGATCTCCCCGCATTTCGCTGTCATTGATCCGACTGTTTCGGAAGGCGGCGCACCGCAAGGGCTCGCGTGGATCCTGTTCTCACATCCTGAAATCCGGACGATCGTGTACTCTGATAACGTTCACCCATCTGCGAGCGTGACGTTGAAATGGCTTATTGCGAAGTCTCGTCCGGTCGCAGACGTGGTCGGCGCTCTCTTGGACGCGGTGAGGGACAAAAGCTGGGTCGCCAAGGGCGGCGATGACGTGAAGCCTGTGTGGTAATCGCGACGTCGTGCGAGGGAATGACTGTGCAGCCAGGCAAGACCCGTCCCTGGTGACGGCTCAGTTCCTATCCCCCTTGGTGAAAAAGGCTCCGTCACCGGAGCCTCTCCAACACAACAAGCTACAAGGTGTTTAGTTTGCGTGCTCTTGCTCTCGCGGCCTTTTGCCCTTGGCTTCCAACATGGCCATTCGGATAAAGTACTCGATTGGCTTCTGACCTTCGCCGCGGGCCAGCTTTGCACAGACTTCAAGATGATCAACGAGTTGGTTCGTCATGCTATCCTCCGTTGCGTCCCCCGACACATTAAGATTGTCTAATATAGCTTGATCGAGGCTTAACAAGCGTAAGCAAACTATGGCCTTGCAAAACCGGGCCGAAGGGCAATACCAATTCGCTATTGCAAGTCATTCTCAACGCTGTATGGTCAATGCACTTAGTGAAGTGTGGAACCGCGGGCCATGATATCGGTCAATCAGCTATCTTTACGGATGCGTTCACGCCTCCGGTCGCGCCAAGTCATGCTTGAGCGCGGATTCCCCAAGAAGACGACATTCATGTTTGAGTGGCCGTCTGCCTCCGCGATCAGCGTCCTCTGTCGGCTGATGATTTTGGCAATTCTCGTGCTAGGCGTTGTCAGTCACCGGGTCGTGCTGTCCTAATAGGATTGCAGCCGAGTTGAGAATGCTTCGCAGGTGCATTCAATACCTGAGTTTGCAGTTGCAACTTATTGTTATTACGAAATATTCTTTTATAGATTTTGGCGAGCTTTCTTGACACGACTGTCGCCCTCGACTATCCGATCCTCATCGGGGAGTAGTCACCGCAAGCCCAGCGGAAGCGCGTCAACATGCTCGTGCAGCAGCACGTGGCGCGTTTGACCGGAGAAATTCGGTTCGACAAGACCGTGGCGAAGCAGGCTCGGCTCGGACAAAGCCTGGGACGCCCGGCTCATGCGTCCGCGAGGAATCTTCATGTCGTATCTCGCAATCATCGTGCTCGCCGTGAGCATGTCAATGGATGCGTTCGCTGTTTCGGTTGGGCGTGGTGCGTCGCTTGGTCGTCCCCGGATCAGCGAAGCGTTGCGGACTGGCGTGGTCTTCGGTGTGGTCGAAGCGATCACGCCACTTATTGGATGGGCTGCCGGATTCGCTGCGTCGTCCTACATCTCTGCAGTGGACCACTGGATTGCCTTCGCCCTCTTGGGCGCGGTGGGCATGAACATGCTTTATTCGGCGGTAAGAGGAGCGGATGTCGAGGAAGCAGGGGAAAAGAACTCTTCCTTCCTGCTACTCTTGGCGACTGCGGTTGGCACCAGCCTGGATGCGATGGCTGTCGGAGTTTCCCTAGCTTTCTCGATGTCAATATCCTGGTTGTCGCGATGGCGATCGGACTCGCGACGTTCGCTCTTTCATCCAGCGGTATGTTAGTTGGCCGATTGATTGGTGCCCGCTTCGGCCGCTACGCGGAAGCTATTGCAGGTGTCGTCCTCTTAGGACTCGGCACGTCCATCCTCTATGAGCATCTTCTCGCATGACCATCGCACTTAGGCGCCGCACGGTCCGGAATATAGATCACGGCCTTCATGTCATGCGCCAGCTGCTACAGCCACCGCAATGGCCATGTACCGACCAACTTTTGCGATCGCTACGAGCAAGATAAATGTTGCAAGCGGCTCGCGCAGCACGCCTCCAACGAGCGTGATGGGGTCGCCAACAATCGGCAGCCAACTTCCGAGAAGCGACCATTTTCCAAACCTTCGATACCATCTTTGAGCGCGCTCAAGGGCAGCGGGGCCAATTGGAAACCATCGGTGATCTCTAAACCGCTCGATGCCTCGCCCGAGCATCCAGTTGGCTATCGCCCCGAGTACATTCCCTAGGCTTGCGACCGCGACTAGCCAGACAGCCGAAAACCTATCCGAGATCAGGAGGCCGACCAGGACGGCTTCCGACTGCATAGGCAAGACGGTCGCGGCCCCGAGCGCGGTCACAAACAAACCCAGATACGCCAGCAGATCTGTCATATATTAGAACGGAATTTCGTCGAAAGGAGAGGTCTTTCTGACCGACACTTCTCCATCAATTAGCTCGAAGGATACCGTTTCGCCCACGATGTGATGACGCCTTGCAACACGCTGCGCAGCTTCAGTGAATGGGCTTTCACCGATGTTGGCTGACACCATCAGGCCCGCTTCAGTGTAGTATGCAATAAGTCTGCCTAACGTCCCACGAGGGATCGAAAACAAGTTTGTGGTCTCCACCCAGGTCAGTTCGGCGGCGATAGCGGATCCTAGAGCCATACAGGATTTCTCGTAGTCAATATGCCAATAGCTATCTCCGTTCCAGTCGTTGGTCCGAAAATCAAGACTCGAGAAGAACAACGGGAAAAACGAAATCCACGATCCTCGGATTTTTGCCGAGCTGCCTTCTCGTTGTTCACCGGATCGGCTTTTCGATGACAATGGAGTCAAGGTCAAAGTCGTCATTTCATCAGCTGCAGGAATCCGCGGCAAGGGGATGTCCACGGCCAGGTTTCCTATCGCTTCTCGAAATTTCTCGTTCTCTTTTCGCACCTCGTTGAGTTCTTCGAGCGTATCGAACGCCGCGATACTATCGCCGCGAACCCAACCGGTCCGCGGCTTTGCCCTTTTGGCGTGCTCAAGGGCCTCATGGACGGCAAGCCTAAGATCGCCTTCGTTCCCCCAAGCTTTCCGTATGCGCTTGTGCTCAGCTTCCTGAATGAACTCTTTAAGCTTCCTGCGCCCGAGATCCGTATTTTCTGATTTTCCGGAGGCGATATCTTCTGGCTTCGCGTGTATCATGACGAGAACAGGAACCTCCTTCTCGACCGCGTACCGGAATTCCTGGTGAGTGAAACTCAGACCGGATTCGTCGATGGTTCCATAGCGGCCACCGATTATCAGGATGTAGTAGTCGCTCTGCGCAATAAGAGGCTTGATGAAATCCATCTGCGCTTCATTCGTCGCTGGAAACGATTCCATTTGGACTGGAAAATCTCCCATCGAGATTATCGCATCCTGCACTGCGCGGCGCTCCTCCTGAAGGTCGGTAAAGGTGCTGCTGATGAAGATCTGATATCGTTTAGCGGTCACTGTTGGGTCTACTCGGCGAATCCTTCTGCCACGATAGTTGGCCGTGGTAAAAAGTCTATCGAGCTGGGACAAGAGCGCGAACGAATGGCTCTTCCTCCAGACCAGTTGCCCGGTATGGAGTGGTGAGGCGACCCGAGGACGGCGTAGCCTTCCATACCTCGTTAGACTGAATTGGCCTGCGCGACTTTTCGATCCAAAATTCGGTATGGCCTCGCTCCGTCGTATATTCTGTTGGGATCACATCGTCCTGTTTGTTATCGCTGCAGTAGCGATCTCGGGACTTTCTGTGGTGCCCTCGAGCGAATATCTCAAAGACCCAGGCAACATCGCTGACCACATCCTGCTTGCGGATACGTCGGAGGCGCAACTCACCTCATGCGTCTATTTGTCGAGCGTGGAAGAGCATAACGACGGAACCGTCTCTCAAGACCATATGGCGCCGTGCCAAACTGCCGCCATTCTGAATTGGCAGACTCTGTCCTTCCAGCAGGCTCAGAGGATCTTTGTGTCAGCCGAACAAAGAACTCTGATTGCTCCGGCAATATCGTCGCCGCATAGACCCCCAATAGCCTAGCTCCCCTGAGCATCACCGTGGATCGACCGTCCGTTAAAGCGGATATCTGCGTCGCGTCCACCCCCTATTTCAATCAGGTTCCCGATCAGCCCGCTGAATTCGCGGTCGATGGGACGTGGGAGTCAAAAATGAACTCGTGCAATACTCAGAAAATCCTGCCGCGCATTGCGCGTCGCTGCGGTCGAATGGCGTGGAAGCTAATTCCCGAAGCCACCCAGAAAACCGCACTGCTTCGGGCTGTTGGAAGGTGGATTTACAGCCATTTTACCTCCAGAACGATGCGGTTCCAGTCGCACTACACACAGTTTATGCGCAATCCATCCCTAGTCGGAACCGTGGCTCATCTCGCTGCGGAACGTGCTACTTCTCGCCCGTTGCGGATCGCCTCAATGGGCTGCAGCACGGGAGCGGAACTGTACTCGGTGATCGCGATGATCCGCTCGGCGGCGCCCGACGCCAGAATTCAGGCCTTCGGAATCGATCTTGCGCCGGACGTCGTCGATGCTGCCAAAAACGGTGTCTACTGGCCTGGAAAGAGCAGCGCCGCGAACTCGGTCTTCGAGAGCGGACGTCCCGAGGTTCTCGTTCACGAAGCGCCTCAGCTGCTCAATATCCTTAATCCGCAACCGGATGGCTCACTGCACGTGCGGTCCCATCTGAAAAAGGATGTTGAATGGGTGGTGTCCGATGCGTCTGATCGAAATCTCATCAAACGTATCGGTCGTCAGGACGTCGTTCTTGCCAACAATGTGCTGGGGCCGATGGATGACGATCTGGCATCACGATGCTTGCAGAACCTGATGGCACTTGTCCGGCCCGGAGGATATCTCGTTGTGGACGGCGTCGATCAGGAGCTGAAGTTCAGGGTGTTGGCACCTTCCGGCTTCACGCCCATTCTGTCGAACGCAAGAGAGATATGGAATGGTGATCCGTCGAAACGAGGTTGGCCATGGGTGCGCTGGGGTCACGAGCCATTCTCAACGGAGGAGGGGTGGTGCATCCGCAAGGTCACCATCTTCCGGAACGATGATGACGTAATGGCAGGCAGGCATCCGGTGTTGGTTGCCGAGGACACAGTAGGCGAGCGCTATCTAGTCTAACGAAGTTAGGGGCGTCGCTGCCGCGACGCCCCTTCCTTTCAATGATGGTCGTCTTCGCCTTCGTGTTCATGCTTCAACCAGGAGCAAAGCTCGACAGGTAGAAGCTTTTCATAGGCGTCGTCGCCGCCCACGAATTGCCCCAAATCCTTGGCGCTGACAAAGCCGACGTTGGGAAACTCCTCTGCGGCATCGCGCAGGAATCTGAACTCATCGTCGCCGATGCCCACCATCACGTAGTAGATCTGCGATTCCGCATGCTCCGCCTCCGAAAGCAGGCGCCAGGCCGCATCATAGTCACTGTTCAGGCCATCCGTCAGAAAGTAGTTGATAGCCGGGATCCCTGATCGGGTTTCTTCTCCGAAAGTATCCCTCTTCTGCCCGAAAATCATGCCAAGGAGACCTCCGGCGTCGCGCTCCTCCAGCAGTCCGTAAGTCATCAGGTTCGACCTGATAACGGGCGCGTAATCCGTGCCGCCCCACAGGACGCGATTGAGCGATCGGTTCTCAATGATCTCCCTTTCTACGTAACCTTGATAGGTAGTCGCGGTGACGGGCGTCAGAGAAGCCATCCGCTCGTCGTTCGAGAAAACCCACGTATCGATCCGGCCATCGTCGTCGAAGTAAAGCGCGACAGGAAGCACCCGTTCGAGAGCGGACTGCACCGTGCCGGACTTGAAAAGGTCCGACATTGATCCCGATACATCGATGTTGAGGCCGACCTGTGCGGGGATACGCTCGTGAATTCCCTGCTTCTCCAGCACGAAGCCGACGCGCCGGACTTCCTCTTCGGGCTTCTGCAATCTGAATGTCGTCATCGGAATTCCTTTCGTGTGATCATGGTGATCAGTTTCAGGTATCGTCTGGTGATGTCATTGAGGTCTATCGGCGCCGAAGGGTCATTTGTACGTGCCACAATCGCCGCACCGACCGCCGTCTGCCAAGCTGGCAGATCGCGGCCGAGAAGCTCTTCGGCGAATGACCGCGCATCGATGAGCGAAGCGTGGATTGCCTCCAGCGTGCGCAGACCAACGACCAAGGAGGTCGAGGTTGCGGCAAGTGAGCCAATGCGGGTTTCAAGAGCATCCTTCTGCGATCGGTAGTGTTGGGACCGCTCGTGGCCGACTTGGGTATCGGTATCGATGTAAGCGACGATAAAGCGACCTGCCAGCAGGTATGCGTCTACAGTCCTGGTAAGTCTCCGCCAACGCTTCTTCAGCGATAAAGCGACGTGCTCCATTTCGACGAGCCTCGGCGTGATTTCGGCAATCGACTGGGCGATCTTCGATATCTCCGCGACCTCCTCGCGATAGCGCTCTATCTTTGCGGGGCCAGAAAAGGAGCTGGCAATGCTGGCCAGCAACGTGGTGCGCACCGGAAACATTTCTTCAGGCTTCAAAGCTTCCAGATGCTGAAGGAGTTCCTGGGATAGTCGGTTGGCTTCGACCACCCGACGATCATCGACTAGCGCGAGTTGCCTCTCGGCAATGCTTCCATGCTGCAGTTGGACCTCGGATCCGAAGCTGACAACGTCGCCGAATTCGTCATCGTCGAGGTTGACGCCCTCTGTGATGCGCTGTGCCGCCATCACAACGTCGTCCGGCGCATCCTCGTCAAACGCACGAAGATCCGATGGCGAGCAGCTTATCCGGCGTCGGACTGACCCACCGCCCACAATCCGGGGTGCGCCGCTAGGAATGCGGGGCGATGCAGCGGCGCCGAAAAGCACACGAGGGCTATCGCTAACTTGCTTGTCGTCGCTTCCTCCAAAGGGAATCTTGGGCGACGTCGGGCCATCTGAACTTTTCTTTGGCGGCGCCACGGCTTTGCGTCACGAGAGGTAGGCGTTGATGACTTCGCCAAGGCCAGCGTTCGATCCGGCACCTACGGCATGGAATTTCCAGGAGCCATCTTGCTGTTTAAGGAAGGAGGCCACCTGGATCGTCGTCTTGCCCGCGAACTCCGAAGTGAGCTGGTAGCGGCAGAGTTCGTCATCCATCGCGTCGCAGACTTCGATGTAGGCGTTCTTCACCTTGCCGAAGTCCTGCCGCTTGCGTTCAGCATCATGGATCGTTGCCCAGACGGCGAGTTCGGCGACATCTGCTGGGAGCTTGGCCAGAACGATCTTGAACTCTTCGCGAAAGCCCTCGCCATGATGGTCGTCGGCCTCGTCTTCATCTTCGTCGCGAGGAGCTGGGCCACCTTTTCCGGTACGGTCGTCCCGTTCATGCCACATCGCGCCATCTTCAGTCTGGAACGAGCCGTCGGCATTTTTGGTCAGAGAGCCTTCCGGGTTTCCTGGACCTCTGACGAATGCGTAGCAAAGGGCGTGCGAGCCATCGTTATACAGGCGCGCTCTGCTGGCATCGCCTCGTGGGTGGATCAGAGCGAAGCAGTGGACATCCAGGTCGAACGCCGGACCCGAGCCTTCCGGTGGATCCCAAACGAGACCCGAATGAACCAACTCCATTTCCTTCTGAATCTGAAAGGACTGACCCTTTGCAAGATTGAACGTGGCCATGCCTGCTCCGTTTGATTATGTCGGTCTGTAGGTCGTAAGTAGGCGCGCCTGCTCGAGTTTCGACCGCGCCTCTGCATAGCGCCGCTTGTTCTTCTCGCCTTCCGCAACGACCTTGTCGGCGATAGATCGAAGGCGTTGGGCAGTGCCAAGGACAAGGTCTGCGTCGGCAAGTCGGTTTTCACCTGAGGCGCGCGCAGCCGTCACCGAGACGTTCTCCAAGACATCCATTCCGTATTTTTGGAGGGAAGAGCGAAGCTCTCGGCGCATGTCGTTCATCTGCTGGATCGACTGCATCTGGAAAAGAACGTGGAGACGAATGAGCACGGACTTGATGTCATTGAACTCCGCATTCGCGGCGGAGACAGTTTCCGCCAGGGTCGCGAGAGCAGCGCCTCGGGCAATACCGATGGAATCCAAATCCGAGGGAGCCTTGGCATAGGCGTTTTCCAAAACAAGGACGCGGTTCCGAAAGATCTCCAGCTTCTGAGAGTGGTCCCGCGCCGCCTGCACCCGAAGCGGATCGCCCCCCGCGGCTTCCTGCTTCAATCGCTCGAGATCAGCATCCGCTCGCTCAACAATTCCTCGGCCAGCCAGAACAAACACGCCCAGCGAAACGATTGCCTCCTTGTACGCATCGGAGAGCCCGCTCATGCGCGAGACTTCGCTCACGAGTTTTGCGCTTTCCTCATCGACTTTCGTCTCTAGGGGGCGCACCAAGTCTGATAGCGATTTTGCCTTGCTCTGCAGCATGCCACGCACTTCATCCGAGACGCGCTTCAGACGCTCCGCCGGATCGCGGAGGCCGATCGACACAAGGATCCGTTCGAGAAAGCTGCCCTTGAGCTTCTCACGAATATCAGCCTCTAGCGTTTCCAGGTCGGCGCCCTTAACGCCGTCACGGATGGTGCGGAAAAGTTCAAATAGCACCGGGGACTGCGCGTTGGTGATCTGGGAGAGGATGGCATCCAGCTTCGCGCCGAAACCGGAAAGTGCCTCTTGGCCAAAGGTCACGAGCGAACTCGCCTCCATGGCCTCGAGAGACACCTTCCTGGCGATCGCTTGCGCCTCGGCCTGACGCTCTTGGGGAAGGGTAACCGTGACTATTGCGGGTGGTCCGCCGACCGCAAGCCCCAGGGAGTTCGTGGCGGTGGTGGTCGCGAGTTCGCTAGAAATGGCCGTATCCTCCTCCGGGGAACGCCGGGAATGTAGCGGAGGGGTTGCAGGGTCGCAAGGTCCGAACAAGCCACGATGCATACAGACGGGGGGTCAACCTTCGGGAATCGCATGGGCCATCCGTCCGCCAGATCGATCGCTACAGCAATCATGTTGCTGCTCGCGATTTTTGTGGGCACCAGCTTCAGTTTGGTGCGTGACGACGCCATGGCGGCATCGCCCGCGTTCCAGGAGCTTTCGCTCTCTGGCCCATGCAAAACGGGCCATCGCGGCGCGACAGACACGGGTACGCGATCCGATCGCGTCGACCATTGCTCGCTTCACAACTACCTGGCCTCGTCAGCGTCGACTGAAGGAACGAGGTGCTGCGAGGCTATCCGGTTCGATCGCGCGACCTTGAGCTTTGATGCAGCTGCGCCTGAAGTGCGGGCTCGTCCACCAAAAACTTTCGCCTGATCCTCTTCCATCAAGATCAGACTAATTGCGCCACGGCATCGGGGAACCGGTAACGTACGACGCCGTCGGCGCCGAGCGAAAGCAAAGCAATGAACATTCTCATCGGATTTGTAATCACGGTTGGCTGCATCGTCGGCAGCTTCATGGCCATGGGTGGCCATCTTTCCGCGCTGTTCCAGCCCTTCGAACTCGTAATCATCGGAGGCGCTGGTATTGGCGGCTTCATAATGGCGAACTCGATGAAGGTTGTGAAAGACTCGCTGAAGGCGCTTGGCGAGGCCTTCAAGCATTCGGTTCCGAAAGAACGTCAGTACCTCGACGTTCTGGGTGTCCTCTATGCGCTGATGCGCGACCTGCGTACGAAGAGCCGCAATGAAATCGAGGCACACATCGACAATCCCGCAGAGTCGTCGATCTTCCAGGCTGCTCCGACCCTCCTGAAGAACAAGTCGCTGACGAATTTCATCTGCGACTACGTTCGGCTGATCATCATCGGCAACGCTCGCTCGCATGAGATCGAGGCGCTGATGGACGAGGAACTCGCGACCATTCTGGGAGATCGACTGAAGCCATACCATGCGCTTACGACGATGGGTGATGCGTTCCCAGCGATCGGCATCGTGGCCGCCGTCCTCGGCGTGATCAAGGCGATGGCGGCGATCAACGAACCGCCGGAAGTCCTTGGGCACCTGATTGGCGCAGCCCTCGTCGGTACGTTCCTCGGGATCTTGCTGTCCTATTCCGTCTGCGCACCGATCAACGCCCAGATCAAGACCGTCCGGACGAAGCAGCATCGGCTGTATGTCGTCGTGAAGCAGACGTTGCTGGCCTACATGAACGGTTCGGTCCCGCAAGTGGCTCTCGAATATGGACGAAAGACGATCTCCGAACACGAGCGCCCTACGATCGATGCCGTCGAACAGGAAATGATCGGTGGCTCGATGGACAAGGCAGCATGAGTACGCTGATACGGATGACGACGCTCGCAGCGGCCGTGTTCTTTGTCGGAGCCGCCTCCGCCGGATCGCCGCCGGAGGAGGTTGGTCGCGTCGTCTCCATTCCACGCAATGGCGAGGTAGTCGAACGTGCTCCGGCAGAGATCGAGATGAGGTTTTCCACGCGGCTCCGGCTGCGTGGACATCTCATCCGTATCTTCGACGCGGATCGGCGGGTGAGGGCGTCCGGCCAGCCCGTGGCGACGAAGGAATTCACCCGCCTGCACATGCCAGTCTTCGGCTACCTGCAGCAGGGGCGATACACGGTCGAATGGTCGGCGGCGACAGCAGGGGGTGAGGCTTTGGCGGGAAGCTTCACCTTTGTCGTGCGCACCACTGCCGGACGTTAACCATCTATCAACTATATCTGCTCGCTTTCTTGACCGGGAACGACGTTTACCGTTTGTTAACCCTTGTATCGGGGTGGACAGGGGTATCGCGTGCTACGTCATCTTCTTGCATTGGCACTGGTCTTCGGGGCAGGGCGGGCCGTGGCAGGTTCCGCTCATCTTGGACCTGTAATGATCACGGGTAAGGCGACATCGCAGCCTGTCGGACACTACGAGTTCTGCAAAACCAATACCGACGAGTGCCGAGTTCGTTCCGATGACGTGACGCCCGTCAGCCTAACCCCTTCCGCTTGGAAGGAACTGGTCACTGTCAACTCCGACGTAAACGCGCGTGTTGCGCCCAAAACCGACCAGGATCACTACGGTAGGGAAGAAGTCTGGACATACCCTGACGACGAGGGCGATTGTGAGGATTACGCGCTCGAAAAGCGTCGGATGCTCCTGAAAGCTGGGCTGTCCGCCTCACATCTGCTTATCACAGTCCTTCGCAAGCCTGATGGCGAAGGCCACGCGGTTCTGACAGTTCGGACCGACAAGGGTGACTACGTCCTGGACAATCTCAGTCCGGAAGTGAGGCTGTGGTCCAACACCGACTACACCTTCCTGAAGAGACAGTCGGAATTCAATTCCGGCAAATGGGTCAGCATTCAGCCTCACGACGATACGGCAGTCGGCGCCGTTCGATAAACTGCCTTCATTCCTTGCCGTCGTATGGATCGGCGAGAGCCGCTTCCGGACGGCTGACCGGATAGTCGATTGTCGAGATTTTCGCGGCAAGCTTCTTTGCGCCATTTTCTTTGAGCAGCGCACGGAAGCTTGGATGCATCCCGCCATCGACATAGGCGTTGGCATGAGTGGCGCCATCCTGCCCCAACAGCGTCGTAAGCTCGGCGTCTTCGGCCTTGAACTTCGCGGCAATCGTGGGATTGGTCGTGTCCGTGCGCTCAGGGCAGGGAGCTAGGGGATCCCTGGGGGCGCCGCCACTGAATTCGGCATTAACGACGTATTTGCCACCACAGGCCGAAATCCTGGGTTCTGTGCGTGTAGCCTCGAAGGCATCGTATCCAGCCTTCATGGAACGCCAGAAATCGAAATTGGCGTCGCCGCGATGGGCTGCCATGTTCTTTGCTGTCATTTTAAACGGATAGGCCTGCACCTGAAAGGCAGGCTGTCCGCCATCCAGCGCTGCCTTCACGATCGCATAAATCTCGCCGACGCCCTGGTCAGTCATCGCATAGCACCCGGACGACGAGCATGCGCCGTGAACCATGAGAGCGGTACCGCTGTATCCAAGGGCTGCCTCAAGCTTGTTGGGGTAGCCCAAGTTGAATGACAGATAGTACTGCGACTTGGGATTCAGCATTCCCTTTGAAACCGAATAGAAGCCTTCTGGCGCTTGTCTGTCGCCATCGTTCTTCTTCGGCCCCAGCTTCCCCGACCACCTACAAATCGGAAACGTCTTCAAGAGCGCATACCGTCCAGTCGCGTCCTGCTTCCAAACTTCCAATTCGCTCTCCTCCTTGAAGAGGCGGACTAGAACTGGAGCCTGAGGCGTCATGCGCTTCTTGCGCATTTCCACGGTCGTCTTCTGGGAAATCTCAGGTGCCGCTTCGCCCAAGTCATCGAGAGCTATCTGGACGCAACCAGTCAAGGCGAGGCCTATGCCCAGAAAGGCTGCGCTACGGAGTGCGAGGCGGCGCAGCGGATTTGCTGGCGACCAGGTCGAATTGTGAGACGTCATATCATCCGTCAGGTGGAGCTATGGATAGGGCGATCTTGCCCGTGCCGATTAAGGCTATTTTCTATTCAGTACCCGATTCAGGAGCAGATGGCGAAGGACCGCCGTTCAAAATCTCGATACTTGCCCTACTCTTGAGGGAAGTAACGACCTCAACGCCCGCTGCACTTTCCAAAGCGTGCCTGATCTGCGGAGTGGCTTGCTCTAAGGTCGGCACAGGACGAGTGCGGCGCGCTTCGACTTTGACGACGTGAAATCCGAATGCGGATTGCACAGGCGTCGCAATTACCTCACCTGGTTTGGCGTTTTTTATGGCATCAGCGAATTCAGTCGGGATCTGGTCCTCTGCGAGGAAGCCAAGGTCGCCACCGTTTGATTTTGTCACCTCATCGAGCGACTTTGACGCCTCCGTCTCGAAGGAACGCTGTCCGTGCTTGACACCGTCGATGATGTGCATGGCGTCCATCTGATTGGCGACAAGGATGTGCCGGAGCCTGACCTCAGGGATTGGCTTCAGCCCTCCAACCTGACGGTCGTAGGCCGCGCGGATGGTCTCTTCGGTGACATTTCGCTCTATCGCTTTTCGAAGATAGAGCGCTCGAAGCGCTCGCTCCCTGAGAAACTGCATTTCGGCCTTGAAGGCCGGGTCGTTGTCGAGCCCTTCGGCAAGCGCCGCTCCCGCAACCACCTTCAGTTCGATCAGGGCATCGATGACGCCCTGCTGGTTGGCTTGTGCATCCTTCTGGTCAATGTCGCCCAGCAGCCGGGTCGCGACCTCTACATCGCTGTCCGTGATCGCTTGGCCGTCCACGCGCGCCAAGGGGCCGACCGCTTGCGCACTCACGGGGACGGCTGACAATAGGGAGATCAGGATCGCCGCTCGAACCATCATGGTTATTCTGCCGGAAGCAGCGGATCTACGATCTTCGCGAACTCCGCAAGCGGCAGTGCGCCAGCATACTTCTTCCCATTGATGAAGAACGTGGGAGTGGAATCGACCCCAAGCGCCTTCCCCTTGTTGGCTACAGCACTCACCTTGTCGAGCAGAGCTTGGTCGGTAAGGCAGGATTCGAATTCTTTCTGCCCCATGCCAGTGATCGCCATTGTCGATTGTAGCGCTTGCCGCCCGTCCTGAGCCGCAGCCCATTTCTCCTGCTGGCGGAACAACAGATCCACCGCGGGGTACCATTTGTCCTCTCCAACGCAACGGGCAAGCATGAAGGCTGCTGTGGAGCGGGGATCGAATGGGAACTCGCGAAAGATGAAGCGGACTTTCCCTGTATCGACGTACTGCTTCTTTATCTCTGGCCACATCTCGGTGTGGAAGTTTCTGCAGTGCGGGCAGGTCATCGAGAGATATTCGACCACCGTGACAGGTGCCTTTTCGTCTCCAAACGCTTTCTCCGGCAACGGGCCAGGTGTCATCAGATCGTCCTCGGCCGCTGCAAGGGCAAGATCCAGTGGAGCCGAAGCCAGTACGACCATGGTCGCAGCGCTGGCGAGCAGTTCTCTGCGTTTCATTCCGAAATCCTCTTCGATGGCAAATCGAGCGAATCCTACGACCTCAAGTACCTTGAGGTTCAAGGCTCTTTTCGCTGGAGGGATCCTCTTCGCAGATCAAACAATCTTGATTTTCGTGAAGTGGCGATCTGGGGAAGTCTGGCGGCGCAATGAAGGTCAGAAAATGCTCCTCAAAATCGCGATGATAATGATAATCGTAGGCGTTGGCTTCGTCGGTCTGAAGCTTGCTTTCGCCCTGGCCTGCAGCGTCGGAGGGCACAGCACTCCGGAGGAGATATGGAGTGGATGGGCAATCCCCATACTGACAATTGCTCTGGCCGTAGAAACGGCGATCCTAATGCGGAAATAACCTGCAGTCAGAAACCCGTCAGCAACGACGGTGCATAGATGCCTCCAATGACTAGAGATATGGAGGCAGATTATGCTTACGATTGGTGACCTTTCGCGGCGGACGGGCGTTAAGATCCCGACCATCCGATACTACGAAGAGATGGGGCTTCTGTCCCATGCTGAACGCTCGGAGGGGAACCAGCGGCGGTACACCAAACAAGAACGCGAGAGGCTTTCGTTCATCCGGCATGCGCGGGAACTCGGCATGACGATCGAGGCCATCCGCGAGTTGCTGGAAATGAGCCGGCACCCGGATATGCCATGCTCGGAGGTCGATCGGATCGCGCTTGGGCAGCTTGCCACGGTAAAGCAGAAGATTGAGCGGCTTCGCAAGCTGGAAGCCGAGCTCGAGAGAATTGCAAGCCACCGCCACGAGGGTGCGATACGCGATTGCTATGTGATCCAGGCGCTTGCGAACTTGAACCTTCCCGACGACGCAGGAAGCGATCGTCAATGAGAGAAAAAGGATCGGCAGAGCGGCTGCCATTCAAGCTCAGCAGACGATCGATGGTGTTGATGGCTTCGGCTGGCCTGGTCGTGGGTTTCGCGACGATTGTCGCCTACACTGGCCTGCAGAAGTTCAATGCGCGAACAGCGAGCGGTCCAGCGGCGCAAGCAGGATACGATTTTCAATTGACCAGAGCCGATGGCAAGCCTTTCACCGGAAGCGAGCTGCGCGGCCGTCCTTTCCTTGTATTTCTAGGGTTCACAAGCTGCCCCGAAATATGTCCGACGACACTCTATGAACTCTCGACCCGCTTGCGAGAGGGCGGAGCGTCTATGGACGCAATCCTTCCAGTCTTCATCAGCGTAGATCCAGAGCGTGACACCGAAGAAGTCCTCGCGCGCTACATGACTTCGTTTGATCCACGTATCGTTGCTTTGCGGGGAAGCGTTGTTGAAACGGACAAGGCGGTTGCCGCATTCGGCGCCTACTACAAGAAATTCCCTATCGACGATGATTACACGGTCGATCACACCGCGGTCGTGATGCTCTATGACGCGACAGGAAAGCTTCAAGGCACAATCGACACGCACGAGACACCGGACGTGCAACGGAAGAAGCTTGCGATGCTTGCTTCTTAGAAATCTAGCCTCAAGGCGATCTGTGCTTTCTTTGCGGATGTGATTGTCGTGGTTACGTTCGAAGCGACTGGCTGGTAGAGAGCCCGCAACATGCCGACTTCACCTTCTCCTCTGCAAGCCATCGATCTCTAGGCTTGCAGCTTGATGGTCTGGCCTCGAGACCGACCTCGAAGGTCCCGTCTTTCAGCCGAGGCGATCCGGCAAAGTAGAGCGCCATTGGCCTCTCGCCGTCACTGACTTCGAACGTCAGCTTCGCGGACGATTCCAGCCGCACATGATCGGACACCTTCATGATAATCGCCGAGAACTTGCCCGCTGGCATGTGGGTCCGCCCGTCTTCGTCGATGTCCCAAAGCTGCACGAAAATTTCCGACCACGCCTCAGGATTGGCCCCGCAGTCCAGTGCCGAGAATTGGCCTGCCTTCACCTCAGTCACATGATAGCCCGGCTTCACGCTGCGGCCGTCGTATTGGAAGACCAAGGGTGCGTCCGGAGCCGTCGCAAGGACGTCAAGTAGGTGTCCCAAAGTGATGTCGTTCGAAACGCTCTTGTCGATCACGTTCATCTACGCTACTCCTTGTTTCGATCTTTCAAGGAATATTGAAATATGGATGAACGTCAAGCCCTGATGTCGTTCGCGGCGCTCTCGCAGGAAACCCGGCTCGCGGTGGTGCGAACACTTGTCGTTGCTGGTCCGGAAGGAATGGCGGCAGGCGCAATTGCCGAGGAGATGGGTGTCTCTCCGTCGAACATCTCCTTCCACCTCAAGGAACTCGAGCGCTCGGGTCTGATCGCACAGCGGAGGGAATCCCGCTCGATCGTCTACAGCGCCGACTACGATGCACTCTCGGGACTCGTAACCTTCCTCATGCATGACTGCTGCGCGGGGCACCCGCGCGTGCTCGGAATGCCGCAAGGAGAGGGTGAGTGCTGCTCCACCGAGAAGCCGGATGCGACCGAGCATGCGTGAAGCACGGAACGCGATTTCACTCGCGACGATCGCGGCGCTCGGCCTGACGCAGATCATCGGCTACGGGACGCTCTACTACTCGTTCTCGATCCTCGCCCCGGGGATGGCGAAGGATCTCGGTCTCACGCTCGAGCAGGTCTTTGGTGTCTTCTCGGCCTCGCTCTTGGTGGGCGGGCTCTCGGCACCGACGATCGGAAAGCAAATGGACAAGGTCGGGGCGGCGACCATCCTGACGGTTGGGTCGCTTCTGTCGGCGCTGACGCTTGTCCTCTGTGCATGGTCGCCCTCGGTCCCGGTCTTTGCGATCTCCATCATCCTGCTCGAAGTATCCTCAGGAATGGTTCAGTACCAGGCGGCCTTCGCTTCACTCGTCGAAAACGATCCCAAGACGGCTTCCCGGAGCATCACCTATCTGACGCTCATCGGCGGCTTCGCCTCAACCATCTTCTGGCCGATCTCGGCGGCCCTGATGGGCTACCTGTCGTGGCGCGAGATCTACCTGGTCTTTGCTGTCCTCAACCTAGCCGTTTGCATGCCTCTGCATTTCTGGATAATGCGAAAGGGAAAGGCGGCAAGCGTCACCGGGACGGCCCGTGAGCGCGAACGGGTCATCGGTGCGATCCCGCCGGAGGCGCGACGGGGTGCGATGATTGTCGTCTCGGCGGCCTTCGCTATCCTCGGGTTCACACTGGCTTCGATCCTGGCGCATATGGTTCCGATGCTCGGTAAACTGGGTCTCGGCGCGGCTGCGGTGGTAATCGGATCGCTGTTCGGACCAGCGCAGGTTCTGAGCCGCCTGATCAATATGATCTTCGGCACGCGCCTGTCGCCACCCATGCTAGCGGTCATCTCGGCTGCGCTCATGGTCATCGGCATCGTGATCCTCGGCCTGAGCGGCAGCTGGCTGCCAGGAGCGATTGCATTCGCGATCTGTCTTGGTCTGGGGTCAGGGATCAATTCCATCGCACAAGGCAGCCTGCCGCTCTATCTGTTCGGTAGCGACGGCTATGGCGCGATCACCGGGAAGATGGCGGCCGCCCGTCTAGCACTGGGAGCTGCCGCCCCGTTCGTTTTCGCGATGGCCATGGAGCAGCTCGGCATCGGATTGTCCCTGTTCGCTACGGCGGCTCTCGGAACGACTGGCATGGCTGCATTCGCGAGTGTTGCAATGGCGACGAAACGGAGTCTCGTCGCTGCCGGCTGATCAGATCGACTTCAGCTGCACGCGCTGCTCAAGCTTGGCCGCGTCTTCCTTGCGCTCGCTGTAGCGGTCGGTTAGGTAGGACGAGGCGTCGCGCGTCAGCAGTGTGAACTTCACCAGCTCCTCGCAGACGTCGACGACACGGTCGTAGTAAGACGACGGCTTCATCCGACCGTCGGCGTCGAATTCTTGGAAGGCCTTGGCGACCGAGGATTGGTTCGGGATCGTGATCATTCGCATCCAGCGACCGAGGATTCGAAGCTGGCCGATGGCATTGAACGACTGGCTGCCGCCGGAGACCTGCATCACCGCGAGCGTCTTGCCCTGCGTCGGCCGCACAGAACCAACGGACAAAGGAATCCAGTCGATCTGGGACTTCATGACCCCGGTCATCGATCCATGGCGCTCGGGGCTGACCCACACTTGGCCTTCGGACCATTCGGAAAGTTCACGGAGTTCCTGTACCTTGGGGTGGCTGACGGGCGCTTCGTCCGGCAGGGGAAGCCCCTTGGGATCATAGACCCGGACCTCACAGCCCAGGCGTTCGAGCAGTCGGCGTGCCTCGTGGGCGAGGAGACGGCTGTAGGAGACCTCCCGCAGCGATCCATAGAGGATCAGGATGCGCGGCTTGTGGGTCGAGAACTGCGGGCGGAGGGCGTCGAGGTCAGGTTGATGCAAATGCCGTTCCTCGAGAGCTGGGAATGCTTCAGACAATGCGCTTTCCTTTTTCGTCGAGAACCTTCTCACCATCTTCCTTGGTGAAGGCGCCCTTGTGTGTGTCCGGCAGGATGTCGATGACGACCTCTGATGGACGGCTCAGGCGGGTGCCGAGCGGCGTGACAACGAACGGACGGTTGATCAGGATAGGATCCTTGAGCATCGCGTCGAGCAAATGGTCGTCGGTCAGCTGCGGGTTGTCGAGACCGAGTTCCGCGTAAGGCGTTCCCTTCTCCCGGATCGCCTCGCGCACCGTCAAGCCAGCGTCGACGATCATCGTCGCCAGTTCGGCGCGGGAGGGCGGGTTCTTGAGATACTCGATCACGGTCGGCTCGATGCCAGCATTGCGGATCATCTCCAGCGTGTTGCGCGAGGTCCCGCAGTCGGGATTGTGATAGATGGTGACATCCATGGTCATGGCCTTTCGGTTACGATGTTCTTGGAGACGGCGGGGGCGGCTTCGTACCAGCCCTTGCTGCGGTTCACGATCCAGACGACCGACAGCATGACCGGGACTTCGATCAGGACGCCGACGACGGTCGCCAACGCCGCGCCTGACTGGAAGCCGAACAGGCTGATGGCAGCGGCGACCGCAAGCTCGAAGAAGTTGCTAGCTCCGATGAGTGCAGATGGCCCGGCGACGCAATGCTGTTCGCCCGACATCCGGTTCAGCAGGTACGCCAGCCCGGAGTTGAAATAGACTTGGATCAGGATCGGCACCGCGAGCAGGCCGATGATGGTCGGCTGCGCAATGATCTGCTCTCCCTGGAAGCCAAAGAGGAGGATCAGGGTCGCCAGCAGCGCGACGAGTGACAGCGGCTGCATCCTTGCCAGCAGGCCGTCGAGCGGACGCGTCGAACCGTCTGACGTGAGCAGCCTGCGCACAATCTGTGAAATGGCGACAGGGATCAGGATGTAGAGCACGACGGATATCGTCAGGGTGTCCCACGGAACGGTGATCGCCGACAGGCCCAGCAGCATCGCCACGATCGGGGCGAAGGCGACGATCATGATGGCATCGTTGAGCGCGACTTGGGACAGGGTGAAGTGCGGTTCGCCTCTCGTCAGGCTCGACCACACGAAGACCATCGCCGTGCAGGGCGCGGCCGCCAGGATGATGAGGCCCGCGATATAGGAGCCGATCTGGTCTGCAGGCAGCATCGGACGGAAGAGCCAGCCAACAAACAGCCAACCGAGTAGCGCCATTGAGAACGGCTTGACCGCCCAATTGATGAACAGCGTGACCCCGATCCCGCGCCAGTATTTCCCAACCTTCGACAGCGAGCCGAAATCGATCTTCAACAGCATCGGGATGACCATCAGCCAGATTAGGACGGCGACCGGGATGTTCACCTTTGCCAGTTCGGCGCCGCCGATCGAGTGGAAGACGCCCGGAATCAGGTGGCCGAGGGCGATGCCGACGACGATGCAGAGAAAGACCCAGACGGTCAGGTATCGTTCGAACGTGGACATCTCATTCGGCCCTTGAGGATTTGAGGGATGCGCCTTCGAGCGTGCCGATCTGGCGGACGTGCTGCTGCAGCGCCAGACGGTCGATCGAGGCGAGCGGAAGATTGATGAAGGCGGAGATGCGGTTCTTCAGGAAGCGGGCCGCTTGTGCGAAGGCACGCTGGATCTCGACCTCGGTGCCGACGACGGTCGCGGGATCCTCGACGCCCCAGTGCGCCGTCATAGGATGGCCGATCCAGACTGGGCAGGCTTCGCCCGCCGCGCTGTCGCAGACGGTGAAGATGAAGTCCATCTCAGGAGCGCCCGGTTCGGCGAAGACGTCCCAGCTCTTCGACGAGAAGCCCGTCGAAGGGTAGCCGAGCGCCTCCAGCTCCTTGATCGCGTGCGGGTTCACTTCGCCCTTGGGCTGGCTGCCCGCGGAGAACGCCTTGAAGTGGCCTCCACCCTCCTTGTTGAGGATGGACTCGGCGAGGATTGAGCGTGCGGAATTGCCCGTGCAGAGGAACAGCACGTTGTAAGTCTTCTCGGTCATGGTCGTGTTCCGTGGTTAGGTCGGAGGCCTGTTCAGCTTCATGATCGTCGCCGACGCCGGACAGATATCCGAAAGTTGGCGGGTGGAAAGAATGCACTCCGGCACACGGTCGCGCGTCACGCCTTCGAAGCCCAGTTGCTCGAAGAACGCCGCAGCCGTCGTCGTAGCCAGGTAGATGTCGGCAGATGGTGGTGTTCGGGCTATCGTCGCCAGGGCCAGATCCCGTCCGTATCCTCGCGACCTGAATTCCGGCAGGATCACCATGGATCGTAGAAGGAGGTCCGCTCCGCACTCCTCCAGCCCAGAGAAGCCAACCAATATGCCATCTGGATCGCGGCCCTCGAAATAGATCCGTCCAGCATCGTCGAGGTCGTCGACCGGAAGCCCGGCGGACAAGAGGGCGGCCCTGAGGCCATTGCTCGGCATAATCTGGCGGAGCTTCAATTCAAGCATGTCTCCGCTCCTCCCGGAGTGCAGCATGGGGTCAGATCGGCAATCAGCGGAGCGCAAAGCTCTGCGTTTCCACCACAGCAGTCCTTGAGCAGGAAAAGGGTGAGTGCCCGGAAACCCTCCAGGTCCGCCCGGTAGATAATGGAACGACTCTGCCTCTCGCTCTTCACGATCCCGGCTCTGGAAAGGGTAGCAAGGTGTGCGGACATCGTGTTTTGCGGTACGTCCAAGATGCGCGCAAGTTCACCCGCCGGAATGCCATCCGGCTCGGATTTCACAAGCAGGCGGAAGGTTTCGAGCCTTGTAGTCTGGGCGAGTGCGGCAAGCGCCGCGATAGCGTTCTTGGATTCCATATATCCAGAATAATGGATATGTTGGCGGTGTCAACGGATCGAACAGGATTATTGCGGAACAATCATTTTCCCATGGAGTTCGGCTATCTGGAGCAGGCCCAACCAAGGAGAAGAGATATGAGTACTTCAAGCGAGATCAAAGAACATATGGAAGTGAAATCTGCCGATGGCCAGCACATCGGGACGGTCGATCATCTTGAGGGCAGCGACCGCATCAAGCTGACAAAGTCGGACTCTCCGGACGGCCAGCATCACCATGTTATCCCGGTCGAATGGGTCGATCACATCGACGCTCACGTCCATCTCTCGATGGACGCTTCCGACGTCCGTTCAAAGTGGACGCACCTGCCTAATTAAAATGACGAGGCCCGCGGTCGTACTCAGGACCGCGGGCCTCCTTCGCTACGTTCCACCGCCTCGGGGAGCAGGCTTCGTGAGGGAAACACGGAACGCGACGCGAAGCTCTAGTCGAAAATCCTCGAAAGGAATGAGCGGTGTCCATGCCGCGAGCCATGGTCTTGGCCGCCCCGGCCGTGCTCAGAGTGCCCGCGACTGTCGCGCTGATTTCTTGGTGGCTCTTGATACGACGTCGAACTCCTCTCGATGATCTTGTCCAACTCACCCCGGTCCAGCCAAACGCCTCTGCAGTTGGGGCAATAGTCGATTTCCACGCCCTGTCTGTCAGTCATAAGAAGCCCCGTATTGCACTTCGGGCATGGCATCCCTTTGACTTGTCCACCTTCCATTTCGATCTCCACCTAGCATCTTTCGGCCAATGTAGGACCTCATCCAACTAGAGGGACAAGAGGGTGCTGAAGTCATTTTTTTGCGCGCCGTGTGGCAGTCCACATGCGCCGAAAGGTTGAGACAAGCACGCACTTTCACTACATTCGCCAGACACGTGAGATTCGAATGATCCGATATATTTTCATCGCTGTGGTCATTTTGCTGACGACTTTCGTCAGTGCTCAAGCATGTTTGCAAGTCGAGGGTTCGGCGTACGACGTCCGGCACGAGATGACGTTGGAAACTCAGCCTGCAGGGACTGTCGAGCTTAGCTTTGTCCATGTGCACGACAATCACCACTACGCAGATCTCTCCCTCCAGTCGGAGTCGGGGAGGCGGTGGTTCGTGAGCTACGTTGGTCCCTATGCGAACAGATCAAACAATCTTCAAGGCCAACTGCTTTCTCCGGCGGATCGACCGCCGATTTTCGGCTCTAGTACTTCTCCCGCACGCACGCCGACAACTGCAGCCCGCTGTTTCTCTAGCCACCATATGATGGACAGGTCGCGGCTGCTCTGAGAGAGCCCCGATGTCTTCGAAAATCCAACTAACAGATCGCTGGATCGCAGCACGCCAAGTTCCGATCACGAGGCAACCGTCATGACCCTTGTTTCGAAGATCGTGACCGCCAGACGCCGGGCGCATCTGAACCTCGGCAACGGCCGCTCCGGGCGCAAGGGGCCTCGAAATACGCTACGCCAGAGGCAGACCCGCGTGCTTCTCGTGATGATTGCCCTGATGGTATCCTTCGGCGCGAGCGCCGTTCGGCTGATCCAGTACGGCGTTCGCGACCCGCTGGCCACATCGGACATCTTGCCGCCGGACAAGTTGCTCGCCTCGCGCCCCGATATCCTCGATCGCAACGGCCAGCTTCTTGCGACGGATATTCGGACAGTATCCCTCTTTGCTGAGCCTAATCGCATCGTGGACGTCGATGAAGCCGTCGAGAAGTTGGCGACGGTTTTCCCAGATCTTGATCGAAAGACCACCTATACAAAGCTTTCAGCGAAAGCCTCACGCTTTGCTTGGCTCAGACGGCAGCTCACTCCCCGACAACAGAGTGACATCCTGGCATTGGGCATCCCCGGCGTCGGCTTCCGTCCGGAAAAGAAGCGCTTCTATCCCGGTGGCCCGGCGGCTGCCCATGTGCTGGGTTACGTCGATATCGACAACCGCGGTGTCGCCGGAATGGAGCGGTATCTTGATCAACAAGGGCTGTTGGATCTGCGCGCGGCGGGGATGACGACCAACATGCCCCTGGAACCCGTCAAGCTTTCCATCGACCTTCGCGTCCAGAGCATCGTTCGGGATGTCGTTGCCAACGCCATGGTTGCCTACAAGGCCGAAGCCGCCGGCGCGGTAGTTCTCGATGTGGAGACGGGCGAAATTATCGCCATGGCGTCGGTACCTGATTTTGATCCCAATCAGCCGTCCCGAACTCTTGCTGACGGCAGCACCGACAAGGAATACGAAAAGGGTTGGTTCAACCGGATCAGCAATGCAACATTCGAGATGGGATCGACGTTCAAGAGTTTCACCCTGGCTATGGGGCTTGATGAGGGGAAGATTACACTAAACTCGGTCGTCGATGCGTCGCGGCCCATCCGCATGGGTGGATTTACGATCAAGGACTTCAAGGGAAAGAATAGGGCGCTGACAATCCCCGAAGTTTTTCAGTATTCGTCGAACATCGGTACGGCGGCCGTTGCCGACATGGTTGGGATCGACCGTCACAAGGAATTCTTGACGAGACTTGGCCTGCTTTCCAAGCTGGAGACAGAGATGCCGGGCGTCGCCACGCCGACGCAGCCGCGAACATGGAAGAAAATCAATTCTGTCACGATTTCCTTTGGGCATGGAGTGGCAACAACGCCGCTGCAGACGGCTGTGGCCGCAGCCGCGTTGATCAACGGTGGCAATCTTGTGCCACCTACATTCCTCCCGCGCAGTGCGTCACAGGCTAGAGACATCTCGAAGGTCGTTATCAAGGACCAGACGAGCGTCGACATGCGCTACCTCTACTCATGGAACGGTTTAAAGGGCTCCGGGCGGAGCGCCCAGGTCGCGGGATTCAACGTGGGGGGTAAGACAGGAACGGCAGACAAGGTGATCAACGGACGGTACGCAAGCGACATGAACTTCAATGCCTTCGTGGCAGCGTTTCCGATGGACAAGCCGAAATACATCGTCCTCTCGATTATCGATGCGCCCCGGACAGGTGAACATGGCGGTCGCACGGCCGCTTCAACCGCTGCGCCAATGATCAAGTCGATCATTGGGAGAACGGCACCATTGCTCGGCGTCGAGCCTCGGTTTGGTGGCCCGGACTTGCAGTATGAACTGGCTGACTACTAGCCCGTTCCGGCTACACACCAGCGCCGGGTTGCAGACCGCAGCCCGGGCGCGGGACCGGGGGACTTGCGACGGCTGACGTTTTGCCGCGCCCGACATCGACGATGACAGGAAGGTGGTTCGAACCGTACATGGGGCCAGTCCGGCGATCGCTCACTGCCAATGAGCCCGAGACTGCTACATGATCGATCGTCGATCCCAGCAGCAGAAAGGGATAGAGCTTCAGGCTGAACCTGCTCGTGACGAATGGGTTGCCCGACCCAGCGTCTGCCAATCCACCTTTCGCAAGTGCTTCGTTGAAGAATGGCGAAGTGCTCGGTGTATTCCAGTCTCCAGCCACGATTACGTCCGAGCTAATCGCGTCCTGAGAGGCAACTTTCGCCATCGTCGCCAGATGAAGGTTGCGTTCGCGCCATTGATCCATAGACCGCGGCGTTTCGGGATGGATTGCATACAACACGAGCGGACGGCTCCAGCCGCCGAGCTGCAGACGGATCGGACGTTTGTGGAAGTCAGTCCCGATCGTAGTGTCGCTCACCGGGCCTTCGCTCGTTATCGGCAGCTTCGAGAACACTTTCACTCGGTCATAGGCCATTATCTCGCGGGTGCTTTCGTATCCGAACATCGCCAGTCCGCGGATAGGATCCTGCCATGTGTCGGGAGTCTCCTGAAGTACGAGGATATCCGGCTGCTCTCTCCGAACGAAGTCAAGGAAACGATCCGGCGGGGAGGTGTTCTCGATGAACAGGTTCGCGGTCACCACTCGCAGTTCGCACCGCTCGGTCTTCGCCGCTGTCCGGGCGGACACGTAGGGATACATCGAGATCAAGAGGCCGATCAGGCTCGCGGCCGTTGCCCATCTGGACTTCATCAGGACAGACGCGAGGGTCAGGACTATGCCAGTCACGACTACATACTGCCACGCGAAGGTTGCTAGGTCCAAAAGCCAGAACTTGGCGGCCAGAGCAGTGACGGCGGCAACGAACGTTGCGAAGCCCAGGCCCGCGATTGCAAGCAGACTGCGGATCGTTTTGCTCATTCGGGATGTCCTTCAAATCAGCGAAGCGGGTGGGCTTTGCACGGAAGGTACAGGTTCGAGGTGAACAATCTATCGGTGCTGCGACCGTTGATGGGAGTGTCCGCGTATTTTTTCGCTTGAACCTATAGTGACATGAGGTTGTAGGACTCGTTTATCGAAATTTCGAGGTTGCCCCCATGAACGAGATTTTAAAGACGAAGTATCGCGTCGATGGCATGGATTGTGCCTCGTGCGCCTCCAAGATCGACACCGCCGCGCGGCGCACTGACGGCATTGAGGATGTCTCCGTGTCCGTAACTGCCGGGACGATGACCGTTAGCCATGCCCCTTCAGCCGATCTTGCCAAGATGGAAAAGAGGATCAGCGGATTGGGCTATTCGCTTTTTCCTTTACCCAAGACGGTGACGGCAGAAGCGAAGCCCGAGCATTTGCATCAGCTTGGCGATCACGATCATGGACATAGCTACGATCACAATTCCCATAGTCATGACCATGAGCATGACCATGCTCACGGGCACGACCAAAGTAATGACCGCGAAAATGATCGTGACCATCACGATCACGCTCCTCACGATCACGCTCCTCACGGCCACGATCATGACCATGACCACGAACACGACCATGACCATGACCATGACCATGGAACTGCAGCGCCAGGCGGACACTCCAGCGCTCGTCTTGACGCAATTGATGCGGGCCTTCAGGACGCGGAAGGGCTGACCCGGTTCAGGATCGGGGGTATGGATTGCGCTTCTTGCGCGGCGAAGATCGACACCGCAGTCCGACGCATCGATGGCGTAGAAGACGTGTCGGTGTCGGTAACCGCCGGAACCATGACCGTCCGTCACAAGACCCCAATCGATACCATAAGCATCGAAAAACAGGTCACTGGCCTTGGCTATTCGATCGCCACTTCGGTGCCTTCCGGGGCGCTTGCCCGCGAGCATGCGGGACACTCGCATGACCACTCGGCCGAGGGCTTGCATGGCCATGATCACGGTCCGATGAATGGTCCCTGGTGGAAGAGCCGCAAGGGACGGCTGACGATTTTCTCTGGGCTTGCACTGGTGGCGGCTTACGTGGTGGGGCACCTCGTTCCTGCAATCGCCTCGTACGCGTTCATTGTTGCCATGCTTGTCGGTCTGGTCCCAATTGCCAAGAGAGCAATCATGGCAGCGCGAGCGGGGACACCGTTCTCAATTGAGATGCTCATGACAATCGCTGCAGTAGGGGCGGTTTTCATCAATGCAGGCGAGGAGGCGGCCACGGTCGTGTTTCTTTTCCTTGTTGGCGAACTGCTCGAAGGCGTTGCTGCAGGGAAGGCGAGAGCCAGTATTCAGTCTCTGACGAAGCTCGTGCCCAAGATGGCATTGGTCGAAGTCGACGGAAAGACGCGCGAGGTTCCGGCGGAGGAGGTCCAAGTCGACGTGGTCATCCTTGTTCGTCCCGGTGATAGAGTGTCGTCGGATGGTGTCATCATCTCTGGTGAAAGCGCTATCGACGAGGCTCCTGTGACGGGTGAAAGCGTTCCCGTGCGGAAGGGCGTCGATGATCAGGTCTTCGCAGGGACGGTCAATGGCGACGCGGCGCTTCGAGTTCGTGTTACGGCCGCTGCCGCGGACAATACCATCGCGCGCGTCGTGAAGCTGGTCGAGGAGGCTCAGGAATCGAAGGCGCCGACGGAGCGATTCATCGACAGGTTCTCCCGCTATTACACGCCGGGCGTTGTCGTCGTTGCCGCGTTGGTCGCCGTACTCCCGCCGCTGCTAGGCCTCGGGACTTGGGCTGAATGGGTCTACAAGGGACTGGCTATCCTTTTGATCGGTTGCCCTTGCGCTCTCGTCATCTCGACGCCAGCAGCGATCGCGGCATCGCTGTCTTCGGGCGCACGGCGCGGTCTGCTCCTGAAGGGGGGTGCTGTTCTGGAGTCGCTCGGTAAGATCACTGCTGTCGCCCTCGATAAGACAGGAACCCTTACCGAAGGAAAGCCGAAGGTCACCGACGTTCTGGATTTCGGGATGGCGCCTGCGGAAATTCTCCGGATCGCTGCCGCGTTGGAAACGGGGTCGAGCCATCCGCTTGCGCTCGCAATCCTTCGCAAGGCGGAAGAAGGCAAGATTTCGATCCCGGCCGCGTCAGGGGCAAAGGCACTCGGCGGAAAAGGTGTTACGGCGACGGTGGAAGGCAAAGATACGCTTCTTGCGTCGCCCTCAGCCGCAGCTGAGCGCGCGGCGCTCTCGGAGGAACAGCAGGCGGCGATCACCCGATTGAATGATGAAGGCAAGACAGTCTCGGTCCTCGTCGTCCAAGGCGTGCTCGCTGGTGCTATCGCTATGCGGGATGAGCCTCGCCCGGACGCGCGTGACGGCCTGAAGGAGCTGGCAGACCTCGGTGTGAAAACGGTGATGCTGACTGGTGACAACAGCCGGACAGCGTCGGCCATCGGCAAGCAGCTCGGCATCGCCGTCAAAGCTCAGCTTCTTCCGCAGGACAAGCAACGGATTGTCGGCGAGATGCAGGGACTGGGACTGGTCGTTGCAAAGGTAGGCGATGGCATTAATGACGCTCCGGCGCTTGCCGCAGCCGACGTGGGAATTGCTATGGGCGGCGGTACAGACGTAGCTCTGGAAACTGCGGACGCCGCCGTTTTGCATGGGCGCGTCTCTGACATCGCCAGGATGATCAAGCTGTCAAAGCGGACGATGCGCAACATCTACCAGAACATCACGATTGCGCTCGGCCTGAAGGCAGTCTTCCTCGTCACCACCATCATCGGCTTGACTGGTCTTTGGCCAGCCATTCTCGCCGATACAGGCGCAACTGTGCTCGTCACAATGAACGCGCTTAGACTTCTGCGCGGCGCCTCGGACGCATAGCGCAAGCTTCCCTCATCCCAAACCAACGGGACGCTTCGCGGCGAATGCCGTCGCGAAGCTCCCATCCAACGGAGAATGACATCGCATGCCCATGACGGTCGTCCTGACGCGCCGCCGACTTCTGGCACTTTCAGCAACAATAGGAGCAATGCCGCTTGCAGGCTGCGCGACCAGCTCCGGACAGCCTGTTGTTGCACCCTTGCCTTTCGATCGTCCGCGGCCGAGCCGCCCGGTCGGTCCGCCAAGCGCGCAGGAACTGGCATCGATGTATGCCGCCGTTGTCGATGACGGTCTGACGATCCCGGCGGCGCCCTACACGAAGATCGATCCACAGTTTTATCGACAGCGAGTGATGGATCCAACGGGCGAAACTCCCGGTACCGTTGTCGTCGATACGCCGAAGAGGTTTCTGTACGTCGTCGAGCCGGGCGGCACGGCCATGCGCTATGGCGTTGGAATTGGACGCGAAGGCTTCGCATGGCAAGGAGATGGCGTCATTCAGTGGCGGCAGAAATGGCCGCGCTGGAAGCCCCCGAATGAAATGGTCGCCAGGCAGCCCGAGCTGAAGAAATACTCGATCGAGAACGGTGGAATGGCTGGTGGACTGGACAATCCTCTGGGCGCCCGGGCTCTCTACATCTTTTCAGGGGGCCAGGACACCCTCTATCGCCTCCACGGAAACCCTGATTGGCGTTCCATCGGGAAGGCTGTCTCATCCGGATGTGTTCGGTTGCTTAACCAGGACGTGATCGATCTTTATTCGCGGGTCCCATTCAAGGCCCGCATCGTGGTGCGCCAATAGGCGAATTGAGGTGGGCGTACCGCGGGAGGGCTTTTCCGATCGCGAACGCCCATTACGAGGACGACGTCGTGCTGAACAGGAAGGTGATCCTACAATCGCTCGGAAACACGGCGGCAATTCCTGCCGACGGTCGGCGACCTGTGGAGCGCCGCGAAGTATCAAGACGATGGCTGGCGGGAACCGCGCTCACTGGTTTGACGTCCACAGTCCTAATGGGCGTTGCTTTGTTCGCGGCGATGGACGGACGGCAGCAGCTCGCGCTCCCGGCCGAAGCGGTGCTGCAAACAGGAGAAGGGACCCACACCGCGGAAGCGGTCGCACGCGGTGGCAGGGTTGTCGGAACACTTAAGGCGGCGCGAGCCTCTGACCGGGCAGTGCTCGAGCTATCGACGGTCGCCAAGGAGAATGACCGAGAGGTAATTCGCAAGCAGCCCTATGCCCATGTGCGGATGCAGTTGGCTGCTAGCAGTGCGCCAACCGCGAGCTACCCCAAATTCGATCCGGCCGCGGTTCTGCTGGACGTTCCAGCAGCCGTGGCACGTCCTGTCGAAGAAGGCTCTTTGTATGCAGCCCAGGTGGAGACAGAGGTTCGTCTGAAGACAGCTTCCTTGGCGATGGTGCCCGGGCTTCGTTTGGATCCTGAACGAACATTGGAAGAAGTAGAAGCCTCCGTGCGGTCCGACGGTGCTTTGCTCTTTGATGGCGCCACCGTGGCGACGGCATATGTTGATCCGCAGAGGTTTTCAGACGTTGACGAGCCGATTGATCTTGGGACGGCCGCGCGTGTTATCGAGCAGAACGTTTCGCTTTCTACGGTCTCCCCAATTAGCGGTGAAACTGAACAGTTCGCGGAAGACATCATCAAGATCGGCGGGACGACATCAATCGCAGCGGCCCTCCGGTCAGCGGGCTATCCGGCACCGCAGTCGGAAATCATCGCTGCGACTTTGTCGAGGGAGTTGGGTGATAATGCCGCCGACGCCGGCGATTTTCTCCGCATGGGTCTCATCCAGCGAGGCCAGGAATTGAAAGTGGTGCGGGCCAGCTTCTATAGAGGCGAGATGCATCGCGGCACCGTCGCCTTGGGTGACAGAGGCCGCTTTGTCTCTGCAGCCGAGCCAACGCAACTCGATACATTTGCCGACGGCGGGATCACCATCGCCGCGGCGCAGTCGAACAATCTCCCCAAGGTTTACGACGGTCTGTACCGCGCAACGCTCAGCTACGGCATGACGCTCGACCTGGCCGCGACGGTGATCCGCACGGTCGCACCCACCGTCGATCTCCAGGCGCCGCTTCGGCCATCGGATAGTCTTGAAGCCTTCTTCTCGTCGCAAGAGGATGGCCAGGCCGTCGAAGGATCAGAACTTCTCTACTTCAAGGTTCGTTTCGGCGATCGGGAGTTTCGGTTCTATAGGTTCCGCGATCCAGCAGATGGTCAGATCGGATACTTCGACGAGAATGGGAAAAGTCTTCGTCAGTTCCTGCTCCGCAGCCCTGTTCCAACGGCCGTCGCGAATTCCAGCTACGGCATGCGGCAGCATCCCATCCTCGGTTTTGCAAAGATGCATACCGGGATCGATTACCCCGCCCCGCGAGGCACGCCGATCTTGTCGTCAGGGGACGGCACCGTTCTTAAAGCAGGCTGGGACACCGGAGGGTATGGCAACCAAACCCTAATTCGCCATTCGAACGGTTACGTCTCGTCGTACAGCCACCAGAGTGCGATAGCAAAGGGCGTGGTCGCCGGAGCCAATGTCCGACAGGGCCAGGTTATCGGCTACATCGGTTCGACAGGCATGGCCACTGGCTCACATCTTCACTACGAATTGCTTGTCAATGGCCGCCGTGTGGACCCTTTGAAGGTGCGATTGCCGACAGCGAGTTCATTGAAAGACGATCGACTGGCTAAATTCCAAGCGGAGCGCCTGCGGATCGACACTCTCCTGGAGACGCCGCCTAAATCCAATTCGGAAGATAGCTGAAGGAGGTTCACGATGTCACACACGCATGAAGGCGGCGAAAGTCACGGTCATGATCATACAGCCGGGGCGAATGCCAAGATGTTGACCTGGGCTCTTGGCCTCACCTCTATTTTTCTGGTCGCCGAAGTCGTAGCGGGGATTGTTTTCAACAGTCTCGCGCTCTTGTCTGATGCCGCACACATGATGACCGATGTCGCGGCGCTCGCCATAGCTCTCATGGCGATCAAGGTCGGCAATAGGCCAGCGGACGAGCGTCGAACTTACGGCTACAAGAGACTGGAAGTTCTGGCAGCAGCGTTCAACGCTATCCTCCTGTTCGCAGTGGCAATCTACGTCTTGATCGAGGCGATCGATCGCTTCCGCAACCCTGTCGCGACGGAATCGACGGGGATGCTGGTTGTCGCCGTCCTCGGGCTGATCGTGAACCTGGTATCCATGCGACTACTCGCGGCAGGGCGCGATGCAAGCTTCAATGTGAAGGGTGCCTACCTCGAGGTCTGGGCAGACATGCTTGGCTCCGTGGGGGTTATCGCCGGGGCACTGGCGATCCGGTTCACGGGATGGTCGTGGATCGACCCTATCGTCGCGGTCGCGATAGGTCTTTGGGTTCTTCCCCGCACTTGGATACTGTTGCGCGACACAACGAACGTTCTGCTGGAAGGAGTACCGTCCGGCATCAATCTTCCGGATGTGAGATCGGCGATAGCAGAGACGGTGGGGGTCACCGGAGTTCATGACCTTCACGTTTGGTCCACATCGAACGATCAGGTCAGCTTCACCGCCCACGTCACTGTTCGGAAAGGCCAGGATCAATCGTCCGTACGGCGGTCCATCGAGGCGGTTCTGCAATCCCGCTTCGATATCAGTCACTCCACCATTCAGGTAGAGCAGGAGGGCGAGACGCATGTCGGCTCCGACTTCCACCAGTGATGCAAGCAACGATCACTATCATTGCGTCATCGCCGGGGGCGGCCCTGCAGGATTGATGCTTGGCCTTCTTTTTGCGCGGAAAGGACTTAAGGTCGCTGTAGTCGAGCGCTACGACGACTTCCGCCGGGACTTTCGGGGCGACACGATCCATCCGTCGACGATGCAGGTGATGGACCAGATTGGTTTGCTGGCTGAGTTGCTTGCCCTCCCACATACAAAGGCACCCAAGCTCTATGCCGAAGTCGATGGCAAGGAAGTATGCATAGCGGATTTCACGAAACTGCGTGTTCCTGCTCCCTATATCGCCTTCATGCCGCAGTGGGATTTCCTGAAATTCCTCGCGGATCAGGCGCAACGGCATCCGAATTTCGATCTCCTGATGGGATCAAGCGTGAGGGACCTGATCTGGCGCGACGGTGAAGTTCGAGGTGTCGAAATTGAGACTTGCCAAGGATTACGAAAGATCGAAGCCGATCTCGTGGTTGCAGCCGACGGGCGGCGCTCACAACTCCGGAAACTGGCAGACCTCCCCGTCGAGACATTCGGTTCGCCTCGCGATGTGGTGTGGTTCCAGGTGCCTCGCCAACTTGGAGACCCGGATATCGGAATGACCCACGCAGGTCCGGGACAGGGACTTGTTCTGATCGACAGAGGGCCGTTCTGGCAGTGCGGCTATTCGGTAGCGAAGGGCAGCTTTAAGGAGGTGGCCGACGGAGGCCTTGAAGCGTTCCGCCGGACGATTGAAGCGGCCGCGCCCTTCTTGGCGTCTCGTCTCGATGCGCTCGAAAGAACAGATCTCCACCTTCTTCGCGTGAGGATTGATCGCTTGTCGAAATGGTGGGTGCCGGGCTTGCTATTCATCGGCGACGCGGCGCACGCGATGTCGCCAATCGGCGGTGTCGGGGTGAACCTTGCTATCCAGGATGCGGTCGCAGCTGCCAACATCCTTGGCGCTCGGTTGCTCGTCGGCAACGTTCGTGAACGCGATCTAAAGCGGGTTCAAAAGCGGCGGATGTTGCCGACGAAGGCCCTGCAGCGCCTTCAGGTCATGATGCAAGGCCGGGGCGAAAAGCAGAGGGCGAGCACCCCGTTGTCGGCGTTCATGCGGGCCATGGCGAAACGTTTGCCGCTTCAGCACGTGGCGGGCCGGATCATCGGGGTTGGGATTCGGTCTGAGCACGTTGCGCGGATCCGTTCTCCATAGGAATGTGAAAGAAGCTGAAGATAAAAATGCTCAGGACAAATGTCAGGAGGCCGAACAGGTAAAATGCGTTCCGCTTCTTGATGGCTTTCTTTCGCTGCTCGGCGAGCTCGGTATTATGCACCATCGTTCGCTCCAACTGCCGCCGTCCGGCGGCGCGGCATGAGCGCAGTCCAGACCGCAAACGCACTGGCGCCCGAAACCACGAAAACGTCGGCAAGGTTGAATGCGGGCCATGCCCATTCTCCAGCATGAATGGACAGGTAGTCGGTCACGGCGCCGTTTCGAAAGCGGTCTGCGATGTTGCCCAGTGCGCCGCCGGCCATTGCGGAAAGGAAAGTGCGCTCCGCGCGCGAGCCCGTTCGGCAGGCCCAGATTACAATGGCTGCGACGATCCCCGTCTTCACCCATGCGGCGAGTGTCGGGAACGCACCGATTTGCTCCGAGAACATTCCGAAACTGATGCCACGGTTGAACACGAGGACAAGATCGAAAAAGGGAGCGAGCTCGATGACCCGGGGAGGCTGCATCACGAATTCCACGACCAGGAACTTCACGAATTGGTCAACCAGTACCGCGGTTGCGATGATGCAAGATATGAAAAGTACTCGTCGCCAAAAGCTTGCGAAAAGGTATCGGCCATCAGATTCAGACATCTGCAAATGGTCTCCATACAGCGAGAACCCCGATTATGCTGCAGACGACCGACGCGACGACCATCGCGATCAGGAAAGTGAAAATCATTCTTCTTCTCATTCGAGCGATCAATCCTGACTATGTTGCGGATCGTTGGGAGGTGTCTTCTTAACGACGAATTGGACATCGACCTTCCCAGCCTTCTCAAACTCCAGGGTGACCGACACCTTGTCGCCTGCCGTGAATTGTTTGGTAGGCTCGACAATCATGAGGTGGATCCCGCCAGGTTTGAGTTCGACGGTCTCTCCCGCGTTCAAGGCTACACCTTCGGTGAGACGACGCATCTTGGCGACCCCGTCGAGGGTTGTGGTTTCATGGATCTCCACGCGCTTTGCTTCGGCCGAAGAGCCTCCGACGAAACGGTCCGCGGTCGTCCCGCCATTTTGCAGTTCCAGATAACCCGCGATAACAGGCGCTGCCGTCGGTGCTTCCTTGACCCATGGGTGCTGTATTGCGATCGCGCCGACTTCGAAATCATGGGCGAGGGCGCTCGTGGTCGCGGTTCCGACCAGCACAAGTCCGATAAGTAGACGTTTCATTCGTTTCTCCCGATTCTCCTTCATTGGTACGACCTCTAGCTGGGTGAGATGCAAGCTGGATCGCTCACTCCTTATTCTTCGCCGTGCTGGTGGGCCAAAGCGATCGAGTTGGTTACGGGGCCTGCCACAAACCGGGTGATCTGGGTTCCATCCGACATCGACAGCGTGACGACGGCTACGCCGACGTCGGAAGCAGAGCGTGTGGCGCGAAAATAGATCGAATCCTGCTCCATAGAGACGCCCGACAGGCCGGGAATGGTCAGAGCGCCCTCCGACACCTCCATCTCGACCGGAGACTGGGCCGGAGGCGATGCGACGATGGTGATGGCCTCGTACCCGGTGACTGAGACACCCGTGACCACGGCGTCTTTGGGCATGCCATTCCATAGCGTCAGGTAAATGTTGTCCACGCCCTCATCTTCTGAGGCTATAAAGTCCACGTGTTCGATCGCAAGCGTACCATTTGCTTGCTGGTCATTGGTGTCGCGTGCCGTCGCGCCGGAGCCGAACAGAATCAGACATGCCACGAAAACGTTGGCCTTCATCGGTTTGCTCCAAGTTCTGTCATCCCTTTCGCCGAAGGTAGGACGACGGAGACGCGAAACGTCTCCTGGTGCGCAATGACCACGTCGCCTCCAGAATTGCGGGCAATCTGTCTGACGATGGCCAAACCCAAACCGGAGCCGGGACCCGTCTGGCGATGCTTGTGAAAGCGGTCGAACAGGCGCTCTCGGTCGTCAGTTGCCGGGGCAGGACCGTCATCCTCAATGTCGAGCACAACTTTGTCTTGATCGTTGCGCAGGAACACCCTCGTGGTGCCTTTTCCGTGGAATAGCGCGTTTTCAAGCAGGTTCTGGACCGCTTGTCTCATTTGGCCAGCGTTTCCATTGACCGAAAGTCCGTCGCTAATCTCGACGTACACGTCGCGCTGAAAATCCTCGAAAAGCAGCATCATGTCCGCAACGGCTTCACGGGCGACACGTGACATCGATATCGTCTCTGTCTCCATCGGTAGGGCCGCGTGGCTCTCGGCGCGCGCCAAGGCCGTCAACTGGCCCACAAGGCGTGCCATCTGCTTCATTTCGCGATCGACCGAGTCCCAGTCTACATTCTCCTCCGAGCGTGCTTTCTGAAGTCGCAGCCCCAGGACCGCAAGCGGTGTACGCAGCTCGTGCGCTGCCTCCGCCGTAAACCTTCTCTCCGAAGCGTAGGCACGCGCCAGCCTTTCGAGCGCGCCGTTGGCTGCCACGGCAAGAGGACGTATTTCTGTCGGAAGGTCATCGATGGGAATGCGTTTCGAGGCGTCCGCCGCGTCGATGCGTCGGGCGAGAGCCGCGGCTTGCCCCACAGATCTGAGAACCCAGGCGGCGAGGGTGATGACCATTAGGAAGGATAGAATTCCCAAAGCGGCGATCACAAAGGTACTGCCAGCCAGTTCGACACGCAGCAGCGCCCTAAGTTCCTGGCGCTCTTGCCAATCGCTCTTCTGAACGACCAACACGTTCGATCCCAATGGACGCGATATCGATGCGGATTGACCTTCGATCCGCTCCTGACCAGACGGGAGGAGAGGTGGAGGGCGGCCGTTGTCCGGAGACGAAAGTACCAAGGCGCCCGAGCTGTCATATACGGCAAAATGCCAATCGGCTTCCGCAAACCGCGTGGGCAGGTTGCGCACCCAGTCGGTGCCTGAATTTGTACCTTCCGCTGCGAACAGCGCATCAACCTGCTTGTTCATGATGTGGCTGCGCAGGTCCTGGTCTATATCGAGCAGATAGATGACCACATTCGCGGCTCCGAGGACGAAGACGACGGCCATGGCTGCGGTGAGACGTCCGCGAAGGCTCTTAGTCCACTTCAACGTCTTCTCCCGGCAGCAGTCGATAGCCGATGCCCCGCACGGTGGCGATCCTCGCCGTCGCATGGGCAGCGATCAGTTTCCGACGGAGGCGTGAAACGACAGCCTCCGTAGCATTTGGAGTGACACTTTCGTCGAAGGAGTAGAGACGATCCTCCAGTCTGTCTTTTGCGATAACGCCGGGATAGATCTTGATGAGTTCCTCAAGCAGGACAAACTCACGCCTGGCGAGGTCTAGCGTCTCGTTGCCGACGCGAACATCCCATCGCGAGACGTCGACTGAGAGGTTTCCCAGCGACATGATCTCCTCTAGTCGAGCGCCGGGACGCCGTAGGACTGCTCGAAGCCGGGCCTCCAGCTCCAGCACGTCGAAAGGCTTCACAAGGTAGTCGTCAGCTCCGGAGTTGAGGCCCGTCAGTCGATCGCCGATCTGGTCGCGGGCCGTCAGGATGATGATTGGAAGCGAGCGATCTTTGCGCGCGCGCTGTTTCTTCAAGACCTCAAGCCCGTCGAGCGACGGGAGGCCTAGATCGAGTATCATGCCATCGTACTCTGTTGATCTGAGCGCTTCCAGGGCCTCCGGCCCGTCGCCCACCTTGTCAACAATGAAACCCGAACCCGTTAGGTGCTCCTGAACGAGCTTACCCAAGGCCTCGTGATCCTCCACGAGCAATATCTTCATGAACTCTCCAATCGTCGCAGCATAAGGCACGCTCCCGCCTGACCGAATGCTGACCAACTTACATCGAGGCGGACTTTTCCTAGACGTCCGATGTCTATCAGGTTCTGGTCAGATTGAGTCAGGTAAGGGGTTCAATCCCAGACCTAAAGGAGGGCATTTTGAAACGTAGCGACCGTTCCTCCGTCGTGGCCGCCGCTGTCATCATGGTGATGAGCTTCGTATTTCTCTCGGCGCTGCCAACTGTGGTGCTGTGGTTTGGAACGTTCTCACCGTGGTTGGGCTTTGCAAGCGGAGCCCTGATCATTGGGTCCTTCTTTCTCGTGTTCTGGGCGCGTGCACGCTGGCAGCGCCACCGAGATCGCTGAGTATCCAACATTCACCAAGCACATTTGACAGCAAAGCCCTCCTCGGCGCGTGGCCGGGGAGGGCTTTTGCTGTCGTTGAGGGCTGACAGCGGGAACGCTTGATGGTTCATCGAAAGGCGCTCGGGGGTCGTAACCGAGTACGCGCCAAATAGTTCCGTTGATTAGAAATTGGCTTAAGGGTCATCCGGGCTTGTAGGATGGTGCCCGTTTCCGTCGTCTATATGAAAGTGGAAGGAGACCGGGCGACATTCCATGCAAGGTCTGGAACGGACTGCGTGGGCGTTAGCAGTTCCGCCCATCAGGAGTCCTTGAGATCGTCGAATGTCAGGTTTTCGGCTGCAACCCGGTTAGTCAGCCAGTACACACCCGGCTAACGAATTCGCTTGGCTGCCTAGATATCTTGCCCTTCCGCCTGGATGCGCTCGCTCACCTCAGTGACAAAGCGCGATGGCCTTTGCGAAGACCAAGTCAAGTGTACCTCGGAACGTGCGCGAGTGAAGCCAACGTAAAACAATCTCCGCTGTTCAATAATGTCATTCGGCGATGGGTTCGGCCGCGGAATTCGACCCTCGTCCATGCCAAACATTACGACGACATCGAATTCCCGACCTTTGGAACTGTGGAGAGTGCTCAGGTTAATTCGATTGTTAGCCTGTCCCACACCAAAAAATTGGCCTACGCTCATGTTTGCGAGTTGAGGCGTGCCCTCCAACCGCGCCGCCAGGTCTCTCAATATCTCCATCTCGTCCGCCATCGCCCTACAGCCGATTGCTGGCGCGTGAAGAACTTGTGCGTCAAGTTCTCGAATCCATGTTGTGAAGGCGAGGGCACTGTCTCTCCTTGCCAACAAGAACTCCAACAACGCTCGCTTGAAGCGCGAGCGATCATCGTCGGACGAGACCGTCTCCGAGAACATTCGGATGGCTGTTGCCGATATCCGTCCCCACCGAGGATCGCCGACTTGCCATCCGCCGCAGCACCAATGCGCGCAATTCTCGATCCAGCGCATGATTTTGCTTGATCTCGGATACAGTGCATTCGTGTCGGTCCGGACGAAAGAGAAGTCATGAGCTCCAGCCGCCTCCGCAACCAGGTCTCCGAGAAATGCGGCCGCGTACAGGACAGCAATGTTGCCACGCTGGATGCCCGGATTTCGCGCTTCGATTTCCGGTAGCAACGTGGAGAAAAGCCAACGGGCCTGCAGCTCGTAATTCCCCGGCCGTGGATGGAAATAGACAACGCCCTCCGAGGCTCCCTCGACGGCCCGATATCCGCGGACCTCACCGAGTGCGTATTCAGAGGCCGCTACAATTTTACTGCCGCTTCGGTAGTTGAGACCCAGCGTAACGGTCTCAACATCGTCACGTTCGGAAAGTTGCTTAAGCAACTCCGGACGGGCGCCGATGAATCCGTAGATTGACTGGTCTGGGTCGCCCACTGCGAGAAGCCGGATGCCCGTCTGGAAGCACAAACCTAGCACCATTCGATGCAGGGCCGTCCCAAGATCCTGATACTCGTCGACAGCGAGCACTGGATACTTCGCCTTTATCGCCTCCCGGAGCCATGGATTGCCGCCAAGTGACCTATACGCCAGCAGCGGCATGTCCTCGAAGTCAATCAGACCCGCTCCGCGAAGGGCTGTCTAATAGGCTGTCGCAAGCGCCGCTCTCTGCTGGTGTGCGTTGATCCACGAGGGATGGGTTCGGTCCAGATACCGTCTACGGTGGAGGTCCATACCGAAGCGGAAGTCCTCCGGGTTCCCCCCACCTCCGATCACCTCCCGGTGTGCTCTTGCGAGTGCAACTCTTCGCTGCTGTGAATCCGCGATTTGAAATTGTGCCGGAAGGCCGACACCAAGGGAATCCGCGTAGGGAATAAGGATCTGGGTCAGCGAGAAAGAGTGGACCGTCCCGATAAAGACACGCTTGCCAGATTCTACCCCGAGGGCAAACAGGCGGTCCTCAAGCTCACGCGCACATTCGTTGTTGTAGGTGATGCAGGCAACGCCACGCGGCGCTTGTACATCCTCTTCGAGAACACGCGCCAATTTAATGGTCATTGTTTTCGTCTTGCCGCTCCCCGGGCCCGCCAAAGCGACGCAATGCCCAGCGGACTGATACACTTGCCACTGAGCGAGATTTGGCCGCAGCTCTTCGGCGGCGGCGAGATAGAGTGAGGCGTCAGACACGTTCGACCACGTATTTTATCGCGCGCTCGACGTATCCGGGAGCTTCAAGCCCGCCGATGCGAGCGGCGAGACGCTGTGCAAAGCGTCCCTTGCCGATGTCGTCGATCATGGAAAGGAGGTGGTCGCGATCAACGAGTCTCGGATCCCGTTCCCACGCGTCTATCCGATCTCTGCGTATCCTCCCGAAACGGCCCTCCCGCAATATGGCGATCATGGCGTTGGAAAAGCTGCCTTCAAAAAGGTCGATCTCAAGTGTGTCGCCGTTCGTGAACACTCCGAATTCCTCAATGCTTGCGTCGAAGCGGTCCCAATCGTCCGTTTCAAGAAGTTCGTCGAAGTAGTCATCGTCGTACTTATCGCTGCGCAGGCCATCGAGTAGTTTTGACAGTGCAACGGTGCGCTTCTGGCCCCTGTCAGCGTCAGGATCAAAATCCGTGATGATTGCGAACGGTATCTCCAAAACCTCCAGAAACTTCGCATACGGTGTGAAGTTCGTTCCGGCGACCGAGCATATCGTAATGCCCAGGCCATCCAGGTCATGTCCAAGTTCCTCGGCAAACTTCGGTACCAAGAAGCGCTCGGCATCGCCCTCAACCAGAATGACGCCCCGCGCGAAAAGCATTTCCGCGCGTGTCATGTCCATGTATCGGGCGAGGTCGTCGGCTTCGTCATCGCTCAGGGAGAGCGACGCCGTCGAATATCCAATCGTTTCGTTTTCAACCTCACGAAGAAGGACCAGAGCTCGGACCGGTGCAACGCTGGCGATATGTGGCGAGTGGGTCGTCATGATCACTGACAACGGCGGATCGGCTTCGTCCTCACCGGGTTGGCTCGCATCCTGAAAGAGACTGCGATAGACTAGGCGTTGCAGGTGGGGATGAAGGTGAGCTTCCGGCTCCTCGATCGCAAGAAGTGAATGGTCGCGCTGGTTACCCTCAATCAGATTGCGCAATTCCATTGTCTTCAATGTCAGGAATATAAGGTTCGCCGAACCAACGCTTGCGTCTGCAACACCGCGTTGGCCGGAATCAATCAGCAACTTGATCTGCCTGTGGAGTTTTGAGGCGTCCGTAGCCGCAAAGCCTAGGGTGGGATTGATATCCTGGCGCTCGCCACTCAGTGCTCGATATGATTGGGCTATGTGATCTTCCAGATCGGATACGGGGTCGAAATCCATAAGCTGCCCCGTGGCAGCCTCGATCTGGTCGGCAACGTTTTGCAGCTCGTCTCGATCGATGGTGGAGAAGGCCGTATCGATCAGGGGGCGGAGAGGGGAGCGCCGCCACACTGCAAGGTCGCCCTCGGCATCCCTGAGAGCAGGAAGGACGTCCATTGTGATCCTGCTTCTCACATCATAGCCGAACTTCCGTGTGCGGTCTTGGCCGCCAAAGCAGATGAACTCGAAGTCTTTCTCGCTAGAGGGGGCTCTTGGTAATCCTGTCTTAGGCTTGAATTCGTAGGTCAACGAAACAGTATGTGGGGAGCCCGGAATGCGAAAGTCCGTAAGCACGGAGAGCACATCAGGATCCCTCTCGAAGTCCTTAATTTCGATCGATACTCGGATGCGTGTATTCTGATTAAAATCGCCTATGCCATCCCAGAAGTCGCCCATCTGCAGCTCGCGCGCGCTGTCGGGTAGGGTCGGGTCGAAAATCAGTCTAAGCCCGTGCAGCAGGTTCGATTTTCCAACCCGGTTTTCGCCCACGACCACGACGTTGCCCGCTAGCGACACGTCGAGGCTTTTAAAGTTCCGAAAGTTCTCGATGACAATCCGCGAAAGATACATGATAGGTCCTACCTCAACCTCACAAGTAAATACGCGATTCGCGGAACAGTTGTCTTTCGCTAACACGCCTTTCTAGGCGACGGCTGCCTATCGAATTGATCGGTGAGGCTTGGCTGCCACCAAGAGATTGAATAATTTATTGGGGTTCGCGTAGTTCGGTTGCTCGCATCTTGCAAAAGGCAGCACTTTCCGAGAATACAACCGTCAAGTGAAGCTCTCAAACCTGCGCGGAACCATCGATGAACCTACACACCTTCCACGGACTGCGTGCTTTTTTCTCGCCGACCCTCAATCAAGGGGACGACTGGGCGCGTCCGCAGGCTGATGCGTTACGAGAGCTCCTGGAATACGTTCGGCGTTCGTTGTCCAACCAATTGTCTATCGACGACGCCAGATCGTTCTTACACTGGGCGGACAGTCAGATTGAGGTCGTTTCGGCCGCGGATGCTAGCATCCCAATGTCCCGCCAGCGGTTCGTTGACGGCCAAATCCTCAGTCAGTTCATTGCGACGCCTGATCGGGGGGACTTCTACATCGACGCAATTGCAGCGTTCATGTGCGAGTTTGAGGGTTACATGGAACCAAGTTTTCGCGTGGCTGCGGAGAAAGAAAAGCTTCACCGCGCAGTAACACAGTACACTGCGTTGCTCGCAACAGACTCCGCCGAGAAAAAATGGGCGCCAGAAGAACTCGCGACGCTTCGATCACAGATGGAGAGCGCACTGAGAGGTGCTCAAAACAGACTCCAGGAGATCAGTGAACAGGTCATCAAGACGCAAAAGCAGGATATTGATTTCAAGGAGATGCTGCTTGCGCAGGTGGACGATGCTAGGCAAACTTTGGAGCAATTGCGCAATCAGGCTTCGCAATCGAATTCGGTAGTCCTCGGCGCCGAACAGAAGGCCGTCGAGTTCAACGCGCGGATTGAGCCGATCGAGAAGAACTTCGAATCCTTCGTCTCTGCAATCGAATCTCGGTTTCAGATCTCCGCGACTATGAAGTTGTGGCAACAGCGTGCCACCGCCAACGCGGTGGCGTTTGTCCTGTCCGCGCTCTTTCTCTTCGCGCTATTTGCTGGACCTGCGGGTATCGTTGCCTGGAAATATAAGGCTCTCTCTCACGCGGTGCAGGAGGCCCTGATTATCCCTAAAGCTGCCCCCGCCGTTGTGACGAGCGACACTTCAATTGAGGGCAAAAGCGACAGCATGGCGCTCAATGCGGTCGCTCCAGCAGTCGACGAACTGAACACCGTTGAGCTGATCGCGCTGACGCTCAATCGAGCTATTCTGCTCCTGTTTCCGTTGGCGCTCTACATCTGGCTTATCCGCTTGGTGGTTCGGTTCAATTCCCGATCGATGCTGCTGATGGATGATGCACGGATTCGACAGGCGATGATGGACACATTTTATCGTCTCGCGACCGACCAGACGCTCAAGGACGACGAGCGGAAGCTAATGTTGGAAGCGCTTTATCGCCCCGCTCCCGGCCACTCGGATGGACCCGATTTCCCGAACGTGATCGAGCTGGTTAACAAAATCCCGAGACCGTAGAGGCCGAGCGTTTTGCGATGCCCATAGGTTAGAAGTGTCGCCAACTCGTGAGATGACGATCGCGCCGCGCGGCTCGCGTACGCATGGCGAGTACCAACGCTACCACATGACAACGCTCTTCCAGGACCGATGCGAAGACTGCCTGCTACGCGCCGTGGATCCTGAAATCTTGGAACGAGCTAAAACCGTCAGCAGCCGTCGTTCGCGCGGATCGCCTGTATGAAGTCGCGGCCGCCACGGTTCACCATCGTGACAGTTGCTGACCCGTCGCATGCCTTGCCGCCATTTTTGAAATGATATCGGGTAGCAAAACGATCCTCGGCAACGTGGTGCACGTCCAGCAGTGATATCGGGTCGGACAATGATCCGTAGAAAGTGGTGAGCGCTCGAGGGCTGAAGGGACCCTTCCGGGTCTTTTCGGGAAGGACAAATGTCGAGGCGAGTTTGCCGTCTCCAGAATGCAGGGCGGCGTAAAATGCCTCGATCGTCGTAGCCGCCGTTCCGTAACTTTTCGTAATATCGCGGCCAAACGAGACAGCTTTAACCCAGGTGAGGAGAGGGCGATGGTGATGCCCGGTTTGCGCTGGCATCGGATTGATCACGTCTACAAAGACGTCGGTGTCTCGAAGCCTTGCCATCTCTTTTTCCATAGTCTCTTCGGGCACGAGTTGGACTTCATCGAACGTGTGCTGCGGATCTGCAAACTCGTCGCCCGTGATGCAGATGGGTTCGTCAAGCTTGAGGACATAGCCTGGTTCGGGCGTGTCGCCCTTCTGAACGTCTTCGAAATTCGGAGGTCCGGCGAAGATTCGGTGGCTGAGATGACCGCTGAGCTCGGAAGGCTGCCCCTTCGAAACGTCGTAACACGCCGCGGACGCGGATTGGGCGGCAAACAGACCCATCGCTGCAGCCCAGAACAAGACTTTTGTTTTCATCTCAATCTCCCGGCAGGATCCCGACGATAGAGTTTTTCAAGGGGGCAGGGAAGGCTGGTCAACCAGGCTCAATATGGGCCGCCAGGAGATAGGTAGAACCTGAGCCTCAGCAGCGTCACATAGTTGCAAAATTCAAATGCTACTATAAGATGTATCAAGTTTCGTGCTCGGGGGAGGTCGGAATGCCAATCTACATCGGTGATGACATAGTCAATCTTCGGAGGGCCGACGGCACCGAAGCCCAGTACTATTGGGGCGATGAGTGTGAGATCATATCCGAAAGCAACGGCCGGATCGAGATCTCGATCATCGGCAGGCGAGGGCCGATAGACAGAGGCTTCATTGACGGAAGAACCGAGCTGGTCAAGTCGGGAATTCTTCGGCTCTCGATGGTGGACGTCCAGCAAGGGGACGGGCTGATCCTGGAGACGCCGGACGGGAAAGTCGTCTTCATCGATGGCGGGGACAACCAGCTTTTTGCCCGGCACGCCAACGCACGTTATCCGAACACGAGCGAGCAGGATCCTCTGATCGTCGATCTCATGCTGATCACGCACGGCGATGCCGATCACTTCGACGGCCTCACCGAACTTCGAAAGTCCGAGACAGACACCCGTCCGAAGAAGCGGATCTTCGTTGCTCCGAAGCGCGTCTACCACAACGGCATCGTCAAGCGCCCTCGCAAAAAGGCTGATGACCGGGATCGCAAGGACGTCGAGATGTTCGGGCGGACGATTCAGCAGGGCAACGAGACGTTCATCGTCGATCTTGTCGAGGACCAGGCGGTTGTCCCGGAAAGCGAAATGAACCAGCCGTTCAAAAAGTGGGTGGAGACGCTGGAGGCTTGGGAGCCCCGTGTTCTTGCGGCCACGGGCAAACCTATCGAAAGACGCCGTCTCGATCACACCACTCAGGGAGCATTCGATTTTCTGTCCGACGAGCTTGAGGTCGAACTTCTCGGCCCGATCACGGAGACCGTCGAGGGTCAGACTGCCCTAAGATTCCTTCGTGATCCGCCGGACGACGCCAACTTGATGCTCGGCACTGCTGCGGGCCGCAGCAAGGGCTCGTTCTCGGCGTCTCACACCATCAATGGTCACTCGATCAATTTCAGGCTCCGTTACGGCAACGTCAGGTTCATGTTCACTGGGGACATGAATCAGGAGGCCGGGCAGCGTCTGCGCGAAGCCAAGCCCAACACAGCCATTCGCTCGGAGATACTGAAGACGCCGCATCACGGCAGCGCGGACTTCGACATGGAGTTCCTCAAGGAGGTCGCTCCCGTGGTCTCGCTGATATCGTCCGGTGACGAGAGCGAGGCCAAGGAGTACATCCATCCGCGCGCCACGCTGATGGCGGCCCTCGGGAGGGCAGGGCGAACGACCCCGTCGATCATTTTCTGCACTGAGCTCGCTGCGTTCTTCAGTACCCTCGGTTACGTGGACAATCCGAAGAAGCCGGGTGAGAAGGTCTTCGCTTTCGAGCGGACCAACTTCGGAATTTCACACATCCGGACCGACGGCGAAAGAGTTCTAGCCTTCACGCACTCGGGCAAAAAGTTCTTGAACGAGGCCTACAGGTTTACTGTGTCGCCGACTGGTGAAGTGACGTTCGCTTCGAAGGTCGTGAAGAGGAATGCGCCGAAGCTCTGAAGGATGGAGCTGATCAGCTTTACCTAGGCGTTGCTCGACGCCGCGTCGGGAGGCAGCACGCCTAGGTAAAGGTGTTATAGTCCGCGTGTCAGGCTGCCTTCGGGATACGCCTAGATTTACCGAATTTATTGCGTGGAGTTTTTACGGTCGCCGCTGATCCCAACCCTGAGAGGCGAGCAGGCTTCTTGTCCTTGAATTTCACGACGAGCTCCAGCTCGCCGCCGAGCGCTTCAACGTAATCACGAAGCGTCGATAGGAGGAAGTCCGATCGCTTTTCAAGCTGAGCGACAGAAACCTGCTTTTTGCCGATTTTTTCGCCAATGCTTTCCTGAGTCATCCCCATGGACTTGCGAAGCGCTTTGAGGTCGTCAAACTCTTCCAGCAGTTCCCTGTATCGACGATCGGAGGCCTCGATCATCTCCTTGGTCATGGTCTCGGCGAAGAGATCCTCTGCAGAAATTGCCATCACTTCTTCTCCTTTTTCGCCTTCTTCAAATCTTCGAGGTGGCCCTTGTATCGCTTGTCGGCCTTATCAATCAGCTTCTCGTAGAACTTCTTCTGGCTCACCCCGGACTTATCACCCGCAACCAGAAGAATGGCGTTTCTATCAGGATCGAATACGAACGCCACGCGCCACACTCCATCCTCAGCATCAAACCGAAGCTCCTTCATATTCGAATAGTCGGAACCATTAAGGGTGTCAGCCCAAGGTCGCCCCAACTTCGGTCCTTTGTCTTTAAGCAACAAAACTGTCGCTCTAAGCTCGATCTGTACTTCTTCGCCGAACTGTTTGAATTCGGCTGCAAAATCATCGTGAAACTTCACGTTCCATGTCATTTATATAGGCCCCGAATTATATAATGTCAACGCTATAATTGGTAGGAAAGAGAGTGAAGCCGTCGCTGGTCAATTGTTGGTCCTCAGGTTGTTTTCCACCGCTCGCATCTGATCACTTGAGGCGGTACTCCTTTTTTCTTCAGCGTGAATCGCCTCTTTGGCTGCCTCTGTTCCTTTGGTCGTAGCATACCAGGAGATCAACGTGGTGGCGGCAGCAAGCACCACCAAAATCAGCGGTAGTCGCCCTGTCCAAAGATCGAACAGTCCGAGCACCGAAGGCCCGGCCATGACCAGTGCCAAAACGAAAAGAAAGATTTTGGCGTTCGAGCTTGTCTCGGAGAACACGCCAAACCAAGATGAGACTATGTCGACTACAATAAATGCCGAAAGGAGCACGGCTAGAACAAGCGATGTGGTTCGCAATGGTTTATTCCTCGATTGATAGAGTTTAGGCGAAATGCCGAGATTTCTCGTGCGTGGTTTGCATCGGCCATCCATTTGAGATTGCCAGCATCCCAGCAGCCTTATGGGCTTGAACGACCTCGAGCTCGCCCGATGGCCAAATGTGCAAGGCCGATAGCAGGTTGGACTCATACGCCCCCGTATCAATTGCAATGCGGTTCGGGAACTGCTGGACCCAAGCGGTGTCTATCGGCGTGTGGCCATGCACGACGACCTTCCCGAAACTTCCGGCAAAGTCCAAGAACGGCTCGCGGATCCACATCAGCTTGTATGGATCCTGACTCTGGAGATGAACACCGGGCTCTAACCCGGCGTGAACGAGGATGTAATCGTTCATTTCCACGTAGTGCTGCGCGGCCCGAAAAATGTCGATATGGGCCGGATTCATGGCTTTCCGCACGACATCGAGTGAGACCTCGGCAAAGTCGAATCCATAGGACGAGAGCGTTGCCGCGCCGCCCATCCGCGTAATCCAGTGAAGGAGAAGCGCTTGCTTCCGGGAAGGATCGACCTCGTCAATGATCCGCAAGGGATATGAATCGTGGTTGCCGAGGATCAACCTGGAGCCGGGAACGGTGTCGAGTGTTTGCGCGACCAGATCCATCGCCTTCCGGCTGTCGGGTCCCCGGTCAATGATGTCGCCAAGAAAGACGACGCGGTACTCGAAACCCGAGCTGTCGGCCTTCTTCGAGATCTCCTCGAGGAGCGGCTTCAGTAAATCCGCGCGACCATGAACGTCGCCAATCGCGAAAGTATGGGTGTAATCGTCTGGCATCTGATGTCCCGGTTTTCGCGACCGTTGATACACCGTAGGCGTTTGGCAATCGTTCAGATGCACGCGACATTTTTCACCGCGATCTTAGAAGATGATTAGGTATCCTTGGTTGCAAATTCTTTCCGGGTTCGAAGATACGACCGTCTTCGAAAACGAGGACGGAATTTATGTTGGATGAAATCGAGGAAAGCGAGTTCATAGCGCGAAGCCAGATCGTAAGGGTTTACACGGTGGAAGGACGATGGGTTTTCGCACGTCTCAGACGCTATTCCTGTGTTGCCCGCGTATGGATGTTGGAGCCGAGCGGCGATCAAGGCTGGACCATCGTGATGGATGAGTTTTCGGACGATCCGGAATACTGCTGGCCCGAACCTCAGGTAGAGGGGCTACACATGAACTGGACCTACGACGAAGCAGAACAAGCTGCCTACATCTTCCTCACAGAGGGCGAATGTGAATTCGATTTTCACGAAGGCGTGGCCCTGCGTTTGGAAACGAATTTCGCGCGGACATGGATCGATGCGACCATCAGCAAACGATACGATATGCACCGCCGGGTCACGCTTTACGAACAGGATGGTGGGTGGATCGCTCTCTGTCACTTCGAAGTGTGGGAGCCCGAAATCAGATGCTTTGAAGCCGAGAAGCGAGGACCTGTATTTCCGGCGAGCGGTTGCGGAACCTTCGAAGATGTGCGGCGGGCTGCTTATGACTGGCTTGTCGAACCCGCGCTCAACAAGTTTCAAGAGCTCCAAGCTGCGGCTTGATCGATTGCAGAGGTGTAAAAATGTACGTGCTGAACGAAGAAGAACAGAAGTGGCTGCATGGGCTCGAGCGGGAAACCTTTTCGGGAAGGTATTGGCCAATTACCGTCTACAAATATCGTGACACGTGGGCATGTGCCCTCGCCGACAGAAAGACTCACGTTCTCAAGGCTTGGATTGTCGAACCAGAGGATAACGAGGGCTGGACCGTGATCTTGGAGCAGTGTTCCGAGGATCCGGAGCTAAATTGGGAACAGGCTTTGGTCGTCGGAACCGACATGAACCTGACCTACTCGGAAGCTCAGCAGGCTGCGATGATTTTCGCGACTGAGGGCGAGACGGAGTTCGAATTTCATCGCGGCACCGTTCTGACTGGTTGGGCGAAACCAACAGGCACGAGCTACGCAAGCCTCTCGACACTCCACGACAACCGTCGAATGGTGACATTCCATGAGGAACAAGGAGCCTGCTTTGCCGAGGGGCATTGCCTGACTTGGGATCCGAAGTCCAGGCTCTTCAGAACAACAGGTGCCATTCGCATTCCCGAGGAGAACTATTACCTGGGAATGGATTTCCTGATTCGGCAAGCCTTCGACTGGCTTGTGGAAGAGCTAATTGAGGAAGCGGAGCTGGCCGCGGAAGCAGCCGAGCCTGCGTCGAAAGTTGCCTGAACCGCTTCTCCTAGTGCCTTACGGCCGAAGCTTGTAGCGACATATAGCCTTCGGCAGCACAGAGCCTGCCGAAGACTTCACTGACATCATCGATCACCCGGAGAATTGTCGGGTCGTTGATAAGTGTCAGATCGCCGCCCATGCCAAGCTCCCGCAGTGATGTGGAGACCGGGCTGTCAAACGGCACCCATCCTGTAGCGAAGCGAGCGGCGCTTACCATGGCATCTCCGTAATTGAACAGGCGAGGGGTGGTGTCGTGGCACACGAACGTAATCTTGAACCCGCTTACGTCGTTCCGCGGCGACGTATGAACGTAAATGCCATCAAAGAAAATCGACGGGCATTGCTCCAGACAATAATCAGCCTTCCGGCCGAGGTGGACGTAGAAGTTCTGCTCCGGGATCGTGAAATCCATTTCGTTGGCGCTTTCCCAATCGAAGGCATCGCCACCCTTTAGCGTGGTCATGTCGTAGACGGCGCACCCGGCCTCTTCCCAGAGGTCATGCTGATCATCCATGAACTCCTTCATCTTCAGGACGCCGCTGAAGTGGATGTCACGCGAGACCACCTTGTCTGCGATGCGGTGGGCGGCCGCCTTGAATTCGGCCGTTCCGGCGCCGTGCTTCTCGGCGAGCTCGCGCATCTGCTCGTTGAGCTGTGCCTGGGCAACGTTGATGGTCGTTTGCAGTGCCCGGTAGCGGACAGGGTGGTACTGGCTCATTGATCGTCTCCTTGGGTATCAGGGAGATGATGAGGTGGGATGACGCAAATTAGAACGTAATTTATTCCGCGAATGCGCGGTCGCGTCAGCTCTCGTGGAAATCAATGATATCCTCGTCGGTGATGACCGGGATGTCGGCGTTGAGACCGGAAGAGAGAGCTAGTTCGTGGAAGAGATGAATAATCTGTCGGTATTGTCGAATGACGAGGTCGAAGATGTCCTCACCATCATGTTTGTCGAAGGGCCTGTTGTAGCGAAAGAGCTGACTTTGTCCGGAAAGGGGAACCGCCCACCCCCAATGCTCGCACGATCGGCTGCCGTAGGGGCGTCGATGAGTAAACAAGTTCCGCAAATCGCTCAGGGCTTTCATCCAGCCTGACGATACCCACATTCCTTTCTGCTTTGACTCGGCGACAAGACCCTGGTCGATCAAGACATTCAGCAGGCTGTCTGCCCCGACATGGCGGCTTCGGAGCTTCTTGCAAAGCAGAGTAAGAGAGTCGACTCTGGGGTCTTCGCCGAGACGGTGTGCAATCAAAGAGGCAAGGTAGTCGCGGGCGGCGCCCGAGTGCAGAAAGAAGGAGTGGACGTGCGCGTAGAGGGTGCTGTCGAGCGTGCCTGACGTCCGCTCTCCGCTCAGCTTGCCGTCGGCCATGAGGTTGATCAGTTGCTCGTTGTAGAACTCAGCAATCGCTTCAACGCTGATATCGAGGCCTCGCAGGCTTAGTGAAATAAAATCTGCAAGCTTCTCGTCGACTTCCTGAGCGTCCAAGATAGCGGCCACTTGATCATGATCCGGATCCACAAGGCCCTTTAGCAGGTGTCCTCTGCGCTGTTGAGCGATCTGGCTCGCGATGTTTCGCCAAAGATCCGCAGCACCAATCATGTGATTGCTCTGCCCGGGAATGATTGGAACCCAGTTGCTGTGGTACGCTCCTTTGCTCCATCCGCAATGTTGAAACGCAATCGCCTGGAGTCCAAGGCGCCGTTCCATTCGTGCTAGGTCCGCTTGCGAGAAGGCACCATCGGATGCCGGGCGACCAGCGACGAGGATGGGTTCCAAAGCCCATCGATCGCCCTGGATCCGACCCGCCCGAATGCCTCCGCTGAAATGGAGATATAAGCTTTCACCGTCTCGCTGGCGTGGTATCCAGCGGAGTGGGGGCTGGCGCTCGTTTAGAGGCATCGTTTCAGTCACCGTTGACCTCGTCCATTTTAGGCCGCGTTAGAATTATATCCATGTCACCTTGCGTCGCCGACGGGCATTCGTTGAGATGCCGTCTTCGTCGAACGGTTCGATCATCTTTCCATCGCGACTGTGAAGTGAAAGCCAGAGACCATCAGGCGGATTCTTGCGTCCTATGATGCACATGAGGATACCGGGAAGGTCATGGAGCGAATCCCTCACGATATTGTCCGCGCTGTCGATGTCGTTGCGCGAGGGCCTAGGAATATTTTCGGGGTGCGTGTGCCAATCACCGACGAACTCCAATCCCTGTTCGTAGAATTTATTGATCTCGGCTTGCTCTGCCAGTCGATCCGGCCAGAAGTGAAAACGGCCCCGCCGATCTTTGCTGCGAGGCCCAGTCGCAACCTCGACCCGCCAGTAGCTAGGCGAGAGCTTCGCAAACATCTGCCCGCCGGACTCCGGCGAAAAAAAGCGCCGCTGCCGATAGCTGAGCATTGTTGCAATAACACTTGGCTGGAACTCGACAACCAGGCCCTCAAACTGAAAGGAGATTGGCGGCATCAGAACTTCCAACCCGCCTCGAAAACCTGGCCGAGTTCTGACGGATCGCCGCGATGTTCCAGCCAGTACTCCGTCCAAGTGCCTTGGGCGTCATCGAAGGTTGATCGCTCGCAAGTCCGCGTGCGCCACAGGTTGTCGCCATTGTGCCGTCCGGCAAGGAATTCCAGTGCCAGCTTTGCGGCAAGCGCCTGTGACTGCGCCGTTTCCACCGCGCCAAAGGGGGTGCTTGTGTTGCCGCATTCTGGTGGAATTTCACGTGAGGCTTTAGACGCTTTCCCCTTGAAATTACCAGAGAGATCGAATCCTTCCACAAACTTACCGTCCGTGCCGGAAATGAAGACTGCGTGGGTGGCAAGGGCGAAAGCTTCCGTCCAGGTGTATATCGCAGGCAATGCCTGATCGCGTGCAGAAAGCGCATGATCAATGAATGCGTCGCAACCCCAATCCCCGGTGGCGACAATAACAAGGTGGGCGCCCTCGACAAGATCCGGATGGCTCTCGATGGCCTGCTGGTAGGAGCTCGCGATTGCCTGTACGATCTCAACGTCAGGGATGGTGCGCTCAATGCGCCCTTTCAGGGCAATCGCTTTCGGCTCCCCGACGAATTCGGCGCCGAGCTCGTGCCTGCGTATATTCTCCCAGCCCAGAAGCTCCGGGTCGATGAGCACGAAGCGGGTCACCCCTGCTTTTGCAAGCAACATCGCGATGCCCGATCCCAGTGCGCCGCAGCCGACAATCACCACCTTTTTTTGCACGGTCGCCAAGTCGTGGTCTGGCAGTCTGGTCAACGCCGCATCCAAATTCCGCGTGTCCAGACGGAAGGTGTCGTAAAGATACAGAACGTCTTTGTCATCGAGCCTGGCCTGTTCGCGTGTTTTGACAGGCGGACGTCCTTTGGCGTCCTGCCTGACGACGAGCTCGACCGCAATTTTGAAGACACGACCATTGGGACCGGTGCCGGTGAAAATCACGGGCAGGCGCCGGGGACGGGCGCGCAGCAGGTCAGCGAGCGCCGACAGCCCGTCGACCGTGTAGCGGCTCAAAAACGAAAACAGCGTCTCGGTGTCGCTCGGAAAGCGATCTGGATTGGGAACGCTCCGCAGCTCCACGATCGGAAACTGATGAGGATCGCGGACGAAGGCTTTCCAAAGATGGGACGAATAGCGCCTCAAGCTCACTTTGTCCGGGAAGCAATAGTACATTCCGTCGGTGGTGCGGACATAGGATCCTATACCCTTGGTGATCCGCGTGAGACCCCAGAGGTTTGCTACACCCGATCCTTCAGGCAGATAGTGATGCCAATATGTCCCGAAGTCGTTCTTGAAGTCGACTTCCTGTTCCCCGTTCTCGTTGGCACGCAGAAGAAGGCGCGCGTCACGAACAGCCGCTTGGACGGAAATAAGCGGATCGTCCGGAGTGATTGGCGTCGTCAGACAGATGCGGCCCAATTCGCCGAGCATCGCAATCGGCTCGATGTGCGGCTTCGGGCGCTTCCTGTCGTAGCCTTCAATGAAGGCGCGCGGTTTCGAAAATGGAAAGTCTCTGTCAGCAAGAACGAGGAGTCCAACGCCCATCGTCCGCACGCGCCAACCCTGGCCGCCGAAGGTCTGGATCAACGAATGATCGTCGGGGAGCTTTCCCTCGAAGGCGCCTTCGAGAGTCTCAAACCATCTGTCTATCTCCGCGGCAGCATAGACCATACTTACGCAAAGCGCTCCTCTGAGGCATATCGAGCTTCACCTTGCTTGATAAAGGGGCCGCCGGTCATCCGACTGTCGAGTTTCTTCTCCGCATCTGGATCTGGCTGATCCCTGAACCACGTCGAATTGAAGACTTTATCCCACGCCTTCATCGCCTGCTCGTGCGTGCAGTCCGGATCGTCCAGAGCATCGAGGTGCTTGAGGTTTTCTTCAAGGCATTCCTTGAAAAATTCGACCTTCACACTGCCTGAATCGATGATGTTCTCGTCCTTCAGGGTGGGATGGTCGATCTCATCATTGACGTCCAGACGATCAAGAATTTGCTGCATTGTCCGGCGAAACGCCTGATCGTTACGACCTCTGATCTCGAGATAGCATTCCTCAACGAGCCGGGAGATCGCAAAGCCGGAAATCGTCCTCGATTTCCAGGAGGCACGACTTTTCGCGAATTTTTTCATCAGGCGCGTTACCCGGACAAACTGGCCACGATTTCCATCTGTGCTGGCGTCCGAGCATCTTGTGCTGTTGGCGGTCTTGAACCACTTGGTCACGGCTCGAGCATCCGACCGTTTCCAGTCCGGACCCGCTAGCTCCCATGCGGACTTGAGTTCGCCCGAAATCGGATCCTTGACCTTGATCTTCCGATACGATGGCACATCAACATGGTACCCGTCGTTGTAGTAGACACGCACGCAGTTCTTCCGCACTTCGGGTGCGCGCTTGAAACGGCTGTCCTGAAGTGCCTCGCAAACCATTTGACTGTAATGGCCCCATAAATATCCGGACACGATCTCCCACTTAACAAGTGTGCGAGGTAATGTGCCCATTATGACCAGTCACAGTCCTAAGATAGAAGTCCTGTCCGGCCCAGAGCGCCGCCGTCGCTGGTCGACGGCAGAGAAGCTTGCCATCATCCAGGAGACATATGAGCCGGACGCAACCGTGAGCATCGTTGCTCGACGTTATGGCATTCAACCCAACCAGTTGTTTACCTGGCGTAAGCTTGCCACCCAAGGAGCTCTGACGGCAACTGCTGCCGAGGAAGATGTCGTTCCAGCATCCGAATATCGTGCCCTTCAGAACCAGGTCAAAGAACTACAGCGTCTGCTCGGCAAGA